>Ga0335073_10000618_pt1 | contig 46217 bp, 36 predicted proteins | sample Lox_Sample_22_FD_207093 | JGI IMG/M metagenome (GOLD analysis project Ga0335073, IMG submission 207093) | Soil microbial communities from Loxahatchee National Wildlife Refuge, Florida, United States - Lox_Sample_2.2 | ecosystem: Environmental > Terrestrial > Soil > Wetlands | place: USA...
GCGGCCAGCATCGCCTTCCAGGACTCCTCGTCCTGGCCGGCGCTGACCAGTTTGCCGGCGCGAACCAGCGGCAGCCGCAGCAGCAATGGCTCCCGCCCGATGCGCTCCATGAGTTCCGCCTCGGAGAACTGCAGATATTTCAGACCGCCATCGATGTAGGCCTTGCCCTCGGTAGCGAGCAAGCCGTCCCAGCCGAAGCGCTCCACAAACCGGCGGATTTCGCCCGGCGCGATGGCCTTCCTCTTCAGATCGACCATCTGGACGGGCACGCGCCGCTCTTTGAAGAACCGCTCCGCCGCCCGCGTCGCCGATGAATTCCTGACTCCGAAAATCTGCACGTTGGCCATGAAAAAGCCCGGAGCGTTTTCGCGCTCCGGGCCGGTACTTCCTTTCCGAATGCGGCTTACTGCGGCCGCATCCAGATATCTTCGAGCACCACTACCGACGACGTGTACGTCTTGTCGCCGGCCGTCAAGCGCACCACATAGCTGCCCGGTTCGACCGGACCGCCGTTGGCTGCCCCACCGAATCCGCCGAATCCGCCGCCGCGGCCGCCGGCGACGAACGGAACGCGGCCGTTGGCCTGCCCGCCGCGCCCGCCGAACTGCACCGGAGCACCCTCCGCCACATCGCCGCCGCGGCCGTTATTCGCGGTCGTAGCGCCCGTAGCCCGAGTCTCACCGCCGGCATTGCCGCCACCGCCGCCGTTTCGGCCGCCCCGTCCCGCGTTCGGAGGAGCCGGCTTCATCAGGTTCCACTGGATGGAGTTCATGCCAGCTTTGATATCGACACAACCAACCCGGACCTTTTCGGAACACGGCTCGATTTCGCTGACCATCTTGAGCTGCCCCGGATGTTCCGGGTCATTCTGCATGAACTCGATCTTCGCCCCGGGCACGTCCGCCTTCGACCAAATGCGGATTGCCGTGCCGCCCTGCGGATTTTGCCCCTTGAAATCGCGATTGGTGATGGAACGCGACTGCGAAGAATCGTTCTTCCATTCGATCGCCGCCCGGGGATTGAACAAGACCAGGCTGGTGGATTCGTCCATTGGCTTCATGTGTTCGAGAGGCGAGATATCGTCCATGATCCAGATGGAACGCCCGTGGGTCGCCACAATCAGGTCCCGGTCGCGCGGATGGATCAGAATATCGTCCACGCGCACGCTGGGAAGGTCGTTCATGAACTTTTCAAACGTCTTGCAGCCATCGAGCGTCACGAACAACCCGAACTCCGTGCCCACGAAGAGCAGGTCGGGATTGTCGTAGTCCTCGCGAAGCGCTTCGATGTTGCCCATTTCTGGCAGGTTCGCGGTGACGTTGGTCCACGTCTGGCCGTAGTCTGTGGTCTTGAAGAGGTAGGGGTGCCAATCGTCATAGCGATGGGCATCCAGCGCCACGTAAGCCGTAGCGGGGTCGAAGTGCGACGGCTCGATGCGCGCAATCTGGACAAATCCGTGCGGCGCCACGAAGCTGCCGTGGATATTGCCGATGACGTTGGTGAACGTCTCGCCATCGTCCTTGCTGACCTGCAGGTTGCCGTCGTCGGTACCCACCCAGATAATGCCGGGGCGGGAAGGAGATTCGCGAATCTGCGTGATCAGCGAACTGGTGGAATAGCCGTCGTGCTTCTCCACCATGGGCTTTTCGCCGGAGACGCCCATGATCTCCTGCTCGGCTCCCCAGCGGTTCACGTTCTTGCTCAGATCGGTGGGATTCATCCACCACGTGTCGCCGCGATCGTCCGACTTGAAGAAGTACTGCGCCCCCATGTAGATTTTCGCCGGATTGTGCGGCGAGATCTCCATCGGCGCGTTCCAGTAGAAGCGGAGCTCTTCGGCGTTCGCCGGCACGTTCAGCACGTTAGGCGCTCCACCGCGTCCGCCGCCGCGTCCGCCCGCCGCTTCGGGATTTGCGCCCTCCGCTGCCTGCGTGCCGCCCTGGGGGCGCCTTGGCCCGGTGTTGGGCTTGATGCTCTTTTGCGTGCCGTTGCGCAAATCGTGGCGGCTCATGTTGCCGTCCTGCGATTCGCCATAGACGATTGCCCAATCCGTGGGATCCTGCCTCGTATAGAAGCCGTCGCCGCCTGCCACGGTATACCAGTCGGTATTCACCGGGCCGCCGTTGTAGCCTGTCCCGGCGCCGCCGCCTCCACCGCCGCCGCCGTTCGAACGCAGGGCGCTCGGACCGCACCACGCATTGTTATCCTGCAAGCCGCCGCAGACCCAATAGGGCCGCCGCATGTCGGCAGACACCTGGTAGAACTGGCCCACCGCGATGTCGTTGTGGTAATCCCACGTCACGCCGCCGTCGTTGCTGCTGTCGAAACCGCCGTCATGTCCAATCCACACTTGCCGCGGATCTTTCGGATTGATCCAGATGGCGTGGTAGTCGGTATGCGAGCCGGCCATGTTGGTCCAGGTCTTGCCGCCGTCGTGCGAAATGCGGCCGGGGTTGCCGCCCGTGAAGATCTTGTTCACATCCATCGGGTCGACGCGGATCTGGCTGAAGTACATCGGCCGGTCGTCGCAGTTGCTGACGAAATTCCACGTCTTGCCGCCGTCGTCGGAGCGGAAGATGCCGCTGCCCTCGGGATTGGGGGGCATGGGGCGTCCACCCCGTCCGCCGCCGCCAAACTGAAGGCTGCCCGGCGCCGGTGTACAGCTACCCTGTCCGGCTTCCGCGCCGCCACCACCACCGCCGCCGGCGCCGCCGCGTCCGCCACGCCCTTCATTGCCCGCGCCGCCGGCCGCTCCGGTTTCGGCAGCCGGCGTTTCCCCGCCGCCTCCGAACCCTCCGCGGCCGCCGCGAGCCGGTCCGCCGTCGGCGCCCGTGCCCGAGCCGGTGCCGCCGCTCGCGCCGGCTTCCACCTGCGCGAAAATCGTCGAGGGCTTGGCGCGGAAAATCGCCAGTGCGATGCGGCCGTAGAGACCATCCTTAGGATGCGGCCATCCCGCCCCATCCAGTTTGGTCCACGTATCGCCGCCGTCGCTGGATTTCCAGAGCGCGCTGTTCGCTCCGCCACCGTTGAAGCCCCACCACGTGCGCCGCCGCTCGTAAGAAGCCGCGTAAACATTCCTGCCGTTGGAAGGATCGATCGCCACATCCGTGAAACCGGTGTTTTCGTCGATGTACTTCACCTGCTGCCAGGTCTTTCCGCCGTCCTTGGTGCGATACAGACCGCGCTCTTTGTTGGGGCCGAACAGATGTCCCACGGCCGCCACGAAGCAGATTTTGGGATCCTTCGGGTCCACCACCACGCGCTGAATCGACTGCGTTTCTTTGAGACCCAGATAGCTCCAATGCTCGCCGCCGTCGGTGGTTCCCCACACGCCGTCGCCGATCGAGGAGCTTTGCCGGTTGTTGCCTTCGCCCTTCCCCACGTAAACCACGTTCTTATCGGAGGGCGCGATCGCCACGGAGCCGATCGATTCGTTCTCCATCTGGTCGAACATCGACTTCCAGTGAATCCCGCCGTCGGTGGATCTCCACAATCCACCGGTCGCGAAGCCGATGTACATGGTCATCGGATCCTGCTCCGAGCCCACGATATCGTCCACGCGGCCCATCATCACCGCGGGTCCGATGGACCGGAACTCGAATCCGTGCAGCCGGGGATCCGTACTTTGATTGATCAGCGGTGCCGGGGGAGTTGCGCCTCGCCCGCCCTGCGCCGCCAACGTTCCTGAAAAGCCCATGCTAGCCATGGCTATTATCAGGACCGTGGGCCGGGCATGGGACCTACTCGTTACACGCATATAGACTTTTTCCTCTCCAACCCCCGTGACACTTGTGACGTAAATTTCAAATAAGGTCACTGTATCATATACGACCCTTGGTAGTAGCGCCGCGGCCGATCCCCGCACCAAATTCCGCACCATACCCCCAAAAGGCAGTGTTCACCGCCTATCCAGCCCGTTGCCGCCTGTGGCAAAATGGCCGTAGCAGAATTTTGGCCCAATTCGGGCCGATAAGGTACTCAGCGTGACCGGAATCTCGGAAAACCCGCAATTTTTCATCCCCAGCCCGCACCTTTGCGACGCCGTCAACGACCGCATCGTGCAATCCGAAATCGAAGGGGGAGTACACCTGCGGGATGTCGTTCCCGGGACCGTGCTGGAAGTGCTGACGCAGAATCGCGCCTACACTCTCGAGTACCAGGGCTCCGGACAGGCGCTCATTTCAGGCCATCCGGTCTTTTGTCCGCAACCGGTTCTGGTGAATATTCACGGTTCCACCTGGGGCGGCTCGATGTTAAAGGAGCGTTATATCGGCCGCGGCATGTGCCTGGAATTCGCTCCCCCTACCAATGCCGCCATCACGACATCGGTGATTGTGGACGTCCGCGAAAGCCGCCGCGCGGCATAGACGCACTCCGAGCGTTTCTCCGAAAACTCGAAATCGACTTCTTCACCGCTTATATAAGCGCCGCGAAGATGCAGCTTTCACTGATTCGAAAGAAGAAAGCGAGCGATCCACCGCTCAACTTGAGCGGCGGCCTCCACCCGGCGGGCTTCTCAGCCCTTCGTTTGGATCCCGAGTTTCCGCATCTTCGCCTGTAAGGTGGTCCGCTTCATGCCGAGCTTCGCCGCCGCGCCTTGCGGTCCACCCACCCGTCCGCCCGATTCCCGCAACGCCCGCTGGATGGCTTCGCTTTCGGCGTCAGCCAGCGTCACGGCGCTCGGGGAAACCGCGCTCTTGGGACCCTTGAGCTCCCGCACCGGAGCCTGCAACGCCGGCCCCGGCGAGACAATCACCGCGCGTTCGACGAAATTCTGCAACTCGCGAATGTTGCCCGGCCATTGATAGCGCGTCATCGCCTGCATGGCGTCCGCCGGGATGTTGGTGATGCGCCGGTTCATCCGCCGCGCGTACTGTTGCACGAAATAGCGCACCAGCAGCGGAATGTCCTCACGGCGATCGCGCAGCGGCGGCACCGTGATGGGGAAAACGTTGAGCCGATAGTAGAGATCGGCGCGAAATAGCCGTTCTTCGACCATGCCTGCCAGGTCGCGATTGGTAGCCGCTACCAGGCGCGCATCGGTGCGGATGGTGCGCGAGCTGCCCAGCCGTTCGAATTCCCGCTCCTGCAGCACGCGCAGCAGTTTGGTCTGCAACTCCAGCGGAATCTCGCCCACTTCATCGAGGAACATGGTGCCGCGGTGCGCCAGTTCGAACCGCCCGATCCTCTGCGCGATGGCGCCCGTGAAGGCGCCCTTTTCGTGGCCGAACATTTCGCTTTCCAGCAGCCCGGTGGGGATGGCGGCGCAATTCAGCTTCACGAACGTGCCTTGCCGCCGCGCGCTCAGCTCGTGAATGGCGCGCGCCAGCAGTTCTTTTCCCGTGCCCGTCTCGCCGTAAACCAACACCGTCGAATCCGTCGGCGCCACCGTCTCCACCTGTTTGAGGACCGCCTTCAGGACGCGGCTCTGGCCCACGATCTCCTCGAAGCGGTTATCGGTGCGGATTTCGTCCTCAAGATAGACCTTCTCTTCCGCCAGGCGGGCGTTCAACTCCTCGATGCGCTGGAACGAAAGCGCATTTTCCAGCGCAATCGCTACCTGGTCCGCGGCCTGCTCGAAAAACTGCAGGTCGCCAGCGGTGAAAAAGCCGTCCTGGCGCGAGCCCAGATTCAGAGTGCCCAACGCATTGCCGTGAGAGACGATCGGCACCGAACAAATCGTTCGCAGACCCTCCTGAGCCATGATGTCGGCTGTAGCTTGCGAGATTGCGGCGGTCTGCGCCACGCTGAAGATGCGGCCTTCCCGCGTTCGAAACACGTATCCGGCTACGGTATCGTCCAGGGGAACGATGGCATTCTCGCGAATCGCGCCCACCCCGTTCGGAAGGTCGGCGGTTTGCAGGCGGAGCGCGGAAATCTCGGCGTCGTAGATCAGCAGGCTGGCGTAATCCAACGCGAAGCTACGGCGCAGCGCCGCCGAAATCCGGTGGAACAGCGGCTTCGGCGAAAGACACGTGACAACCGCGTTGTTGATTTCGAGCAGCGCGCCCAGGCGGTCGCGTTCGCGCTTCAGTTGGTCCTCATAAGCCCGCGCGGCTTCGTAATTGAGCGCGTTGTCCACGGCCACCGCCACCTGCCGCGCCACCTGCTGCATAAATTCCACATCCGCCGCCGAATAGGCATTCGCCGCCAGGGAGCCGAATGCCAAACCACCCAAATCGCGCTGCGCCGTCATGAGCGGCAGCACACAATATGAAAGGACACCGTTGGCGCGCAGCAGGTTCTCGAGTAAGGGAAATTGCGCCGCCTCCGCCAGGTTCGAGACGCAAAATGGCCGCCGCGTGCGCAGCGCTTCGCCCGTCGGGCTCTCCTCGAAAGGGGTTTCCATGGTCCTGTCGCCCACCACTTCGCGATCCGTCTGGAGGATGTGCAAGCGGAAGACGTTGGCCTTGGCATCGAGCAGCGTAAGGCTGATGAAGTCGAATGAAACCAGCCGCCGGAGACACCGGCTCAAATCGGCAAACAGGGTCGAGAGCTGGCGGTGGGCCGCAATCGATTCGGCCACTTCCAGCAACGTCTCATAGCGCGCGCCGGTGGGGTGCGACTGCGTGGTTTGAGTCGAGGACATCGGAACGTTGGGCCCGGGCTCCTTCAACCGTAGCACACCGCTCGCCGTGCTCAATCTCCTGAACCAACTCGCGAATCAGTGGGGTGACCGCCTGGAGCGAGACGCCGTGTTGGAACATTTCGACCAGCAGCGACTGACCTTCCGCATCCACATAATCCACTTCGCCCAGGTCCAACACCGTCTTGCGGCCCTGAGTGGTGGATAGCGCGGTTAGCCAGCACTGGCGCAATTCGCCAACCCACGCGCCCGAGAGGCGGCCTTCCAGGCGCAAGCGGAGTTCCCCGGCGCTATCGTGCAGCGTGATTTTGAGCATAACCGCGTGAAGTGATAGCACGGTGGTTGCCAACCCGCAAATTCGCCCAGAATGAGCTGCAACCACAAGCGGGCGGTACACTTTTGCCCATATTCCGGCAGCAGATTTCGTCAGTCGTACACTGAAAGCTAATGCACGAGACCCGGGCTCTGCCTCATAAGCTGGCGCTGACCCTGTTGGCTCTGGCCGCCTTTCTGGCATACGCTCCCTCCCTGACCATCCCGCTGCTCGAGGACGACTATCCCAATCTATTGCTGTCGCAGCAGTTAGGGTCACCAGCCGAACTGGCGGAGCTATTCCACAATCCGGTTTTCCGGCTGCGCGCCACGAGCCTCTGGATCATGTGCGCCCTCTGGCACGCCGCCAAACTCACGCCAGTGGTTTACCGCCTGGTGAGCCTCTTCCTGCACATTGCGAATACCTGGCTCCTGTATGGAATCTGCCTGGCATGGCCGCGAATGCGCGCCGCGGCGCTCTGGACAGCGGCGTTTTTCGCCGTCGCGGAAGGCCATCAGGAAGCCGTGATGTGGTTTTCCGCCATCAACGAGCTTCTGCAATTCCTATTCGGCATGGGAGCGCTCTGGTGCTGGCTCCGGGACGGGAACTGGCGAAGCCGGGTAGCCGGATGGGCGCTTTTTGCCCTGGCTCTGCTCTCCAAGGAATCGGCCGTGGTATTTTTACCGCTGTTCCTGTTAACCGATTCCCGCAAACCCTGGCGCCTGGTGCCGTACCTCGCCTTGGGAGGATTCGCCATCGCTTCCGTAGTGGCCTCGCGCGACGTTTCCTTCCGCTTTTCCGACGGCAGTTTCAGTCTCCACGCGCCCTTCTGGATCACCTGGCCGCAGAGTTATCTGCGCCTCTTGTGGATTTGGGGAGCGGCAGCGGTTCCCGCGATCCTTCTGGCGAAGGACCGGGCGCTGAGGCGATCCGCTCTAACCGCGGCGGGGTGGATCGGTATCAGTCTCGCGCCTTACAGTTTCCTCACCTACTCGACGCGCATTCCCAGCCGCCAGACTTATCTGGCGAGCGCCGGTCTGGCCATGCTCGTGGGATTGGCAGCCGCCTGGTGGCAAGCCCGCGCGGGAACGCGCCGCACTGTCGTTGTCGCGGTGGCGGCGGTCGTGCTCGTACACAATACGGCCTACCTGTGGACCAAAAAGCGCCGCCAGTTCGTGGTCCGCGCGGCGCCCACCGAGCAGCTCATCGCTTTCGCCAGGCACACTCCCGGGCCGATCTGGATCGCGTGCTTCCCGCGCAATCACTACATCGCCGAGGAAGCTGTACACCTGGGCGCGGGGCACGAAGCGTCCGACGTGGTCTGGAATGAGGCGGACGCCAAACGTCTGGGTGCTGCCGCGTTCTGCTATAACGGGCCGCAGCCGTAGGTAGTCTGAGCACGGCTTTCTTACTGGCCGGTGCGCGCCGGGAGCACCACCGGCTCCAGGTCCTTAGCCTGCCTCCTCAACCGCTGCGGTAGCGCAATCACGTAGCCATAAGGATTGCCTTCCACCCAAACCTGGTCGAGATAGAATTTCTTGCCGACGTGGAGCAAACTTACGGTGGATTGCCGCGGGCTTTGGAGATCGAGCGCGCGCGAGGTCATCGCCATGGTTCGAACTTTCAGCCCCGCAGAGTTGGAGATCATGAGAACCGGCGAATCGTCATCGGTGGGCAGTTGCTCGATGGTGTAGTCGCCCGGCGGCAGGGTCTTATCGCCGGCAATCACTTCATAGGGTAAGGACACTTGCACCATATCGATATTGGGCAATTGCGCGGAGGCGCGCGGCAGGAATGCTCCCAATACCAACAACGCGGCCGCTCCGGATGCCATTGTGTATTTCATATGGCCCCTCTTCCTCACACCTCATGCGTGCAAATCGCCTTCCACAACAGGGAAGAGCCGCGGGAGGCCGGAAACGTGAAGCACACCACCTTTTCCGCGGTGTATCCCATCGACAAGACGGCCATGATGAATAGCAGGCCGACGGAACCGGCAAAGATTTGCACCGCGCAGCGTCCCGCTCACTGGAGCAGATGGCCATTGGCGGCGGTGGCAGGAGAAGGTAATTTCAGCCGCGCCGGGTCGAAATGTTCGATGTATCTACGCATCAGCACTTCGAGCGGGCTGAAATGCATCCCGCGAGCCTCCGCGAACGCCTGCCGATTGGTCCAGCCATCGCGCACCATACGGTAACACGCGATGAGTGTGCCTACGCGGTCGGCGCCGCGCCGGCAGTGAACGAACACCGGCGTATCGGATGGGTCCATCATCACGGCCAGCACTTTGGCGATCTGCCGGTCTTGGGGGGCAAAAATTCCGGAGAAGCGTTCCTCCACATATCGCAGACCGGCACTCTCTACCAGCCGCCTTTCGTGCGGCATGTGAATCGCGCCACCGCGGAGATCGATCACGGTCTTAATGCCCATCCGGGCGAGCGTGAGGTATCCCTGCGGGCCGGGCTGCCTCCCGCGATAAACATTGGCATCGATTTGTTGAAAGTCGCGCAGGCCGGGCTGAGCTGCAAAAACGGGTATGACTGCGAGAAGAGCCGAGAAAATCCGCACCATAACCACCGAACTTCCGCGGAGCATGTGGCAGCCCAAAGTCAGGCAACGCGCGTTCTGGCAATGGCGGCCATTTCCGTGACGGTGCGATCCAGTTCTTCGTCCGTGGTATAGAAATGCGGCGCGACGCGAATTCCCGCCGCCGGGCGGTAATCCACCAGAATCTCGCGCCGCGCGAGTTCGCGGGTGACCTCGAACCCGTCCGGCACATCGATGGTTACCACGCCGCCCCGCTTCCGCGGGTCACGGCAGGTATTGACGCGCAGGCCGTGCTCGTCAGCGAGTTCGATCAAGCGCGCGGTCTGGCGCAGCGATTTCTCGCGAATCGCGGTTACGCCGATCTCATTTACGATCTCGTAGCCCGAGCGCGCCGAATAGAGGGCCGGCACGTTGGGTGTTCCGTTCAGGAAGCGGAAGGCGTCGTTGGCATACCGGATAGGGCCGCCGGCGAATGCAAAGGGCTGCTCATGCGCCACCCACCCGGTGGCGGCAGGCTGCAGCGTGGGCCAGAGTTCGCGGCGCACATAGAGGTAGCCGGCGCCGGGTCCGCCGCAGAGCCACTTCACCGATCCCCCAGTGGCGAAATCGAGCCCCAGCGCGCGCACATCTACCGGCACGGTTCCGGCGGACTGGTATAGATCGGCAAACACCATCGCGCCCACCCGGTGCGCCTTCGCGACAATCGGCGCAAGATCCTGCAAATACGAACTGCGGAACGCCACGTGCGAGACCGAAACCAGCTGCGTCTCTTCATCGATGGCATCGGCCACGACATCCACCGGCAGCGTGAACCCGTCCGGCGACGGCACGGAGACGATTCGTGCGCCCTGCCGGGCCAGCCCGTGGTAGATGTAATCGTTCGACGGGAAGTTGAGGCCGTCGGTGACGAGCTTGTTGCGGCGCCCGGACCAATCGAAGCAGCCTGTCACGATCGACTGGCAGACGGCGACATTCTGATGCATCACCACTTCGCCTTCGCCCGCGCCAATAATGCGGCCCACCAGGTTGCCCACGGTGATAGGCATTTCCCACCAGCCTTCTTCCCAGGCGCGGATTCCGCGGGTCGCCCACGCGCCGGTGTACTCCTCGACCGATTGCGCCGCGCGCGCGGGCATAGCTCCGAGCGAATGGCTGATCATGTAGGTGGTGTGCGCAAGAATCGGAAATTCGGAGCGCCAGCGAAGGAGCGGGTCCATGAGGATATGGTAACGGGTTCCGGCCCGCCGGGCCGCGGCCAAGCCTCGAGAGACGATTTACCCACCGCGCGCGATCGGCATCCGCCAGCCGGTGCCAAATGCGCGCGACGTCACCTTCAGTCCCGGAGCCGCCTGCTTGCGCTTGAATTCCGCGTTCCGCACCAGCTTCACCACGCGGCGGACCGTCGCCTCGTCGAATCCGCGAGCGATAATCTCTTCGGCGGATTTCGACTGCTCGACGTGCAACTCCAGAATCTGATCCAGCAGGTCGTAGGGCGGGAGACTGTCCTGGTCTGTCTGCCCCGGCCGCAATTCGGCCGAAGGCGCCTTGGTCAGAATCGCTTCCGGGATGTCCCCCCTTCGCCGGTTGCGCCAGCGCGCCACCCGGTACACCATCATCTTCGGTAAATCCGCGATCACAGCCAGCCCGCCGTTCATATCGCCATATAACGTGCAGTAACCGACCGAAATTTCCGACTTATTCCCGGTCGTCAGCAGCAGCGAGTCGAACTTATTCGAAAGCGCCATCAGAAGACTGCCGCGTATGCGCGACTGAATATTTTCCTCGGTGACATCCGGCTCGCGTCCGTGGAATGTGCCGGCGAGCACCGTGTCGTACGACGCCATAATTTGCGAAATCGGCAGGGTGACGGTGCCAATTCCCAGATTGCGCGCCAGTTCGGCCGAATCGTCGACGCTTCCCGCGCTCGAATACTTCGAGGGCATCAACACGCCGAGGACGTTTTCCGCGCCCATCGCCTCCACGGCAATCGCCGCCGTGAGCGCCGAATCGATGCCCCCCGAAAGTCCGAGCAGCACCCGGCCAAAATGTGTCTTGCGGGCGTAATCGCGCACTCCGAGCACCAGCGCCGACCAGATTTCGGCCTCCGGCTCGAAATCCTCGGCCGCGATGGTTCCGGTGCGCGCCGCGAGGTCCACCACGATCACATCTTCCACGAATCCGCGGGCGCGGGCAAACATGCCGCCGCCGGCATCGAACGCGGCGCTGTGTCCGTCGAAAATCAGGTCGTCGTCGCCGCCCACCTGCCCCACGATCACCATCGGTAGCTGGTATTTCCGCGCCATGTGACTCAACATCCGCTCGCGCAGAAGCTGCTTGCCGACGGTGAACGGCGATGCCGAAAGGTTGATGATGGCCTGAGCGCCGGCTTGCGCCAGCACTTCGATGGGATCGCGGTGGTAGCGCGGCCGTTCCCAGAAATCGCGGTCGTTCCAGACATCCTCGCAGATGCTGATGCCCAGTTTCCACGCCCCGAGTTGGAGAATTTGCGGCTCGGCCGCGGCCTCGAAATAGCGATCTTCGTCAAAAACGTCGTAGGTAGGCAGCAGCATTTTGTGAAATGCCGGCCCCACCGCGCCATCCCGAAGGAGGACGGCGCTATTGAAAAGTGGACGTCCGATGGGCGCGGGGTTGAGCGTGGCGGCGCCGACCAGCAGCGGCGCGCTACCGCAGAAATCGCACGCCATGGCGGCCAGTTTTTCGCCCGCCCGGCGCACGAAACCTTGGCTCATCAAGAGGTCGCGGGGAAGGTAGCCCATGAGCGCAAGTTCCGACGTTACCAGCAGATCGGGGTTCTGCTCCCGGGCCTGGGATGCCGCGCGCAGAATCCGGCTGGCGTTGCCGTCCAGATCGCCGGGCGTCGGGTCCACCTGCAGTAAGGCGATGCGCAAGCCTCAGTGTACCATCCGGAACTTTGAAGTTTACCGGCGAGTTCTGCTAAGCTGTTTAAAATCATGAAGCTGTCGATCCTCATGCCGGTTTACAACGAACGCACGGTGGTGGAGCGATGTATTTCGCTGGTGCTGACCGCGCGCTTGCCCGAAAGCATGGAGCGGGAACTGGTGATCGTGGACGATTGCTCGACCGACGGCACGTACGCGATTCTCGAGCGCATGGCCGCCGGTTTTCCACAAATTAGCCTTTACAAACATGAAAAGAACGCGGGCAAAGGCGCCGCCGTCCGAACCGCCATTCAGAAAGCCACGGGCGATTTCTCGCTGATTCAGGACGCCGATCTCGAATACGACCCCTCCGAGTACTCGCGCCTCCTGCGCCCGCTGCTCGATGGCCACGCCGACGCAGTTTTCGGATCGCGCTACATGGCCGGCGAGCAGACCCGCATCCTGCCCTTTTGGCATTCCATGATCAACAAGGGGCTCACGCTCGTCTCCAACATGTTCTGCAATCTCAATCTCACGGACATGGAGACCTGCTACAAAGTTTTCCGCACCGATTTGCTGAAGAGCATCCCCATTCGCTCCGACCGGTTCGGTTTCGAACCTGAAATCGTCATGAAATCGGCCAAGCGGAAACTGCGCATCTACGAAGTGCCCATCAGCTACCACGGCCGCACCTACGAAGAGGGCAAAAAGATCGGCTGGAAGGACGGCATCAAGGCGCTCGCCGTGATCGTGAAATTCTGGCTGATCGACGACCTCTATTCCGCGCCCTATGGCCGTGGCGTGCTCAACAACCTCACCGGGACACCGCAGTACCTGAGCTGGCTGGCGCAAAAACTGCGCCCGGATGTCGGCGATTCGGTGCTCGAAATAGGTGCGGGCATCGGCAATATCGCCGGGCGGCTGATGTCGCGCCGCACCCTCTATGTCGCGGCCGAAAGGGACGCCCTACACCTACACGCCCTGCACAATCGCTTCCTGCGCACGCCGAACGTCACCGTGCAGCGGCTCGATCCCGAATCGCCCGAGGATCTCGCGGGGCTGGAAGGGGTTTTCGACACCGTGCTGTGCCTGAACGTCCTCGAATACCTGGACGAACCCGAGCGCGTAGTCGCGTCCCTGCGCGCCACGCTCAAGCCGGGCGGCAATCTGATTGTGCTGGTGCCGCGCGGTCCGGCGCTCTACGGCAGCCTAGACCGCAGCCTGGGCCACAAACGCCGCTTCAGCAAGGCCGATTTGAAGCACCTTCTCGAATCGTCCGGCTTTGGCAGCGAAAGAATTTACGATATCAACCGCGCTGGCGCGCCCCCGTGGTGGGCCTACGGTAAGATCTTCAGCGCGCGCCACATCAATAAGTTCGTCCTGAAAATCTTCGACAAGACGGTTTGGCTGTGGCGGCGGCTAGATTGGATGATGCCTTGGCCGGGGCTTTCTCTGATCGCCGTGGGCCGCAAACCGGCCGGCGTGCCGACTTCCCTTGTCCGCGGGGAAGCCGCGTCCGAAATCTCCTCCTCGCATGCAGGCTGAAATTCGCGCCAGATTGGCCGGGTTTGCGGCCGGATTTGCCACCCGCCGGATCCTGGTGGCCGGCGACCTCATGCTGGACGAATTCATCTGGGGAAACGTCTCGCGCATTTCGCCCGAAGCCCCTGTTCCCATCGTGGACGTGACGGGCGAATCGTATTATCCCGGCGGAGCCGCCAACGTGGCGCGCAATTTGCGCGAATTCACCACTCACGTCTCCATCATGGGGCTCACGGGAGCGGACGCGGCCGGCGATCAACTGCTCGGTCTGCTGGCCGAAGCCGGCATCGACACCGCAGCCGTCGAGCGCGATCCGGCGTTCTCCACTATCCGCAAAACCCGAGTCATCGCCCGCAACCAGCAGGTAGTCCGCGTAGACCGCGAGCGCAAATCGGGCGTAACCGGACCGGCACTGGCCCGCGCCATCGAACAGATCGACCGCATCGCGCCATCCGTCGACGCCATCATAGTGGCCGACTACGGGAAAGGCTTCGTCACGCAAGCTCTGGCCGATCATCTCTGCCGCAGCGCCAGCGCGCACGGCAAGATCCTGACGGTCGACCCGCATCCGCACACCACGCTCGATTGGTCCGGCGTGACGGCCGTCAAACCCAATCGCCTGGAAGCCTTCCTGGCGGCTGGAATGCCGCCTTCCGAACCGGTAACGCCGGTGCTCGAGGACCAAACGCTGATCGAGGTGGGACGCCGCCTGCGCCGGCGCTGGCAGGCGGAAAATCTGCTCATCACTCTCGGCGAGCACGGCATGTTGTTGCTCGCGGACGATATGCTGCCGGTCCACCTGCCCACGCACGCCAAGGAGGTATTCGACGTTTCGGGCGCGGGTGATACCGCCATCGCGGTTTTCACGCTGGGGCTCGCCGCCGCGGCCAGCCCCATGGAAGCCGCCGAATTGGCCAACCGCGCCAGCGGAATCGCCGTCGGCAAACTCGGTACCGCTACCGTCACGCCCGCGGAATTGCAGGCGAGCCTGCGATCCTGATGCGCTCTCCCGCGGTATTTTTCGATCGCGACGGCACCCTCATGGAAGAGGTGCATTATTGCGGGGACCCGGGCCAGGTTCGCCTATACCCTGGTGTCGCCGAAGGACTGCGGCGGTTGAAAGACGCGGGCTTCCGCATCTTCATCGTCAGCAACCAGAGCGGCATCGGGCGGGGGATCATCACCGAGGAGCAGTATCGCGCGGTCCAGGCGGAGTTGCTGGCTCAGATCGGCGCGGGTCTTGTCGACGCCTCTTATTTCTGTCCGGACGCGCCGGGAACGCCATCGTCCCGGCGCAAGCCCGAACCCGGAATGTTGCTGGAAGCGGCGGCGGAATTCGGTCTCGACCTGGCGCGCTCCTACATGGTAGGCGACAAGGCGGACGACGTGGAATGCGGAAAGCGCGCGGGCGTAAGAACGATCCAGGTATTGACCGGCTACGGGGCGGAGCAAGCCTGCGTCCCCGACGATCGGGCGGCAGATGTCGCGAAGGCGATGGAGATTGTGCTGGGGCACGGCCACCGACGCCCGGTTTAACTTTATTGGCCTACCACTTCCAGATAATCGAGGGCCGCGGCCTCACCGCCGTCCGGCGTGCCCTCGATGCGAATCTCGTCGCCAGGACGAAGCGCGATTCCCGCGATGGTCCGCCTCGTGGATGTGGTGGAGTCAAGCCTCACAGAAGGCAGCCGCAGATCGGCATGCCATTCATCCACCAACTGGGCGTTCACGAAAACCCGGTATTGCGACGCGCCGTTCGCCTGATCGAAGTATTCCACATGCAGCTTGTACCATCCCGGCAGCCCTGTGAACTTCGTCGCCGCCGTGCAGGAGGCCGTTCCGGCGGGGCACGCCACCACCTTCCCTCCGGAAGCGTCCTCCGCCGGAGTCACGACCGGCCGACCGTTGCCCCGGCCCGGACTGGGCGTGGAAATGTCGCGTATGGTGTAACCCGTGAGCGTCATCGACTCCGCCTCCACGCGCCCGGGATAGTGGTCGACCCGGCCCCTGGCATCGGGAATCTGCGATTCGCGATAGAACCAGGTGGTCACCGCGTCCCGCCACACCACCGCCTGCCCCGCCTGGTAGCCGAGCTGCGCGAGCACCGCCTGATAGCGCTCGTCATCGATCAGTCCGCGCAGCGATTTCCACTCCTCGACATAGCGCGCGACCTCGTCCGCGCCCTCGTAGTGCGAGTCGTAAATATATTGAATCACGGTCTTGCCGGAATGCAGCTTGTAGGTGTATGGCACGTGATGAAAGAACAGCAGCAAGTCGTCCGGGCACGTCGCCAGCGATTCGAACCGTTCCGCCTCGGCTTTGGGGTATTGTCCGATATATCCGGTCCCCGTCGCCACGGTGCGATCCATGCCCACGCCGTGTTCGTCGGCGCGATGCCACTGTCCCCAGCCGTTGCGCTCGGACGCTTCCACGTTCACGCCGTAGTGATTGCCGGTAATATCGGTGAGCGTCTGCAACCCGAGCGGCCCGGTGTAGTTCTCGTACGTTCGCCAGGAAGTCAGTAGAATTTGCGCGACGGTCTGGTCCACCTTGGGATTCGGCCCAAAGGCCTGCCGCGTCCATTCGCCGGCGATTTTCTGCGAAGTCAGATCGGGATTCCACGCCAGCCGTCCGAAGCCATAAAGATTGGCTTGCGAGAGATGATTGCCGAACCAGTTTTCGTCCAACCCCGCATTGACCACTCCGACGAAGCCATGCACCAGCGCCTTCACCGCGGCATGGCCCATCTGGAAATCGAGCGTCTCCTTCCAGCACGGCACCAGAAAAACGGTGTGCTTAGCCTGCCCGAAATATTCCTGCGTTACCTGCAACTCGATGGCTTCGCTGGTCTTCTCGAGGCCGGCGAACAACGGCGACGCCGGCTCGCGCACCTGAAAATCGATGGGGCCGTTCTTAATTTGGATGATCACGTTGGCGTCGAACTGCCCGTCGAGCCCCTGGAAATTATCGTAAGCCGCGCGCGCGCGATCGTTTTTGGGGTTGTTCCAGTCCATGTGATGGTCGTAAACAAACCCGCGGTAGAAGAGCAGGCCGCCGTGCGGCGCCAGCGCGCGCGCCACCACGTTGGCGGCATCGGCGTGCGTTCGATGATATGCCGACGGTCCCACGCGCCCCTCCGAATCCGCCTTCAGCACGATCCCGGCAAGATCGGGAACGGCAGCATAAAGCGCATCGATCCGCGCCTTCCACCACGCGGCCACTTTCTGGTCCAAGGGGTCGAAGGTATCCAGCTTCCCCACGGTTTGCGGGCTCCCGAAATCCACCGAAATTGCCGTCCGCACGCCCCAAGGCCGCATGGCGCCGGCGATCCGCGCAATTTCCGGGGCGTACTCGGGTGTCAGCAGGCGCGGATCTGCATTCACGTCGTTGATGGAGCAGGCATTGATGCCGATGGAAGCCAGCAGGCGCGCATAATCGCTCGCGCGCGTGAGATCGTGGCGCGCATGATCGTTTTCCCAGAAGATGGAATTGCCGCCGTAGCCGCGTTCGATGGTGCCGTTAAGCCGGTCCCACTGATCGACCCACCGGGCCGGCGCACGCGGCGTCTCGCGCTGGTCCAGATTTTCGAGACTTTCGCCCATGGCGATCTTGCGCAGCAAAGCGAACGCGCCATAGAGCAGACCACGGTCGTTGGACGCGGTCATTACCAGGAAATGCAGCTGACCCCGGGTGACGCCGCGCAACCAGAAGGCGTCCGGCGCCAGATCGATGGCGGGAAGGAGACCGCGGACTTCGCCGGCCATGCCGATGACGATTGCATTCTCCCTGGGGATCGAAGATTCTTCGCGCAGGGTTCGCCCCAGCATACCCTTGATGCCGCGCACGATCTCCGCCTGCGCGCTCATGGCCACCGGAGATGCGTCGAGCAGCGATACCACTGCCGGCACCGCCTGCCGGTATTGGTCGAGCGCCGCACCTTCGAGCGGCGCGTAGCGCAGCCAGGCATCGTATCCGGTCTCGGCGTGCAGCGCCGCCGCGCAAGCCAGCACCGAAAGCCAGGCGAGTTTCGACATGGAACCTCCTACGAATTCACACCCGAGGCCAGGTAGCCTCCATCCACTGCGATGCACTGTCCGGTGAGGAAGCTCACCGCGTCGGACGAGAGCAGCACGGCCAGTCCGACGAGTTCTTCGGGATTGCCAAATCGCTTCATGGGGGTGCGCATCAGGATCTCCTGCCCGCGCGCCGTATCCATGATCAGGTTGCGGTTGAGCTCCGTCGGGAACACTCCGGGAGCAATGGCGTTGACGGCGATCCCATACTCCGCCCACTCGCAAGCCAGGCTGCGCGTGAGCGAGAGGATCGCGGTCTTTGCCGCGCAATATGCCGCCACCTGGTAAAAAGCCAGGAACGAACCGAGCGACGCGATATTAATGATCCTTCCGTGCCGGCTCGCCACCAGCAAATCGAAGAACGACTGGCAGGCGCGTAACACGCTCATCAAATGGGTATCCATGAGGGCTGAAAACCGCACCTCGTCCACGGTCACCGTCGGCTCTTTGAAGGTATATCCCGCCGCATTGATCAGGATATCGACCTGCCCGAATTGCGCCAGCACCGCGTCGCGCAGCTTATCGATCGTTTCGCGCTGGCGCGCGTCCGCCGTACACCGGACCGTCCGGCGTCCCAGCGCTTCAATCTCGCTTGCGGTCGCATCGACTTCTTTCGCCCGCCTTCCGGTGGCGACCACGTGCGCCCCATGCCGCGCCAATCCCAGGGCCAACGCCCGTCCAATTCCGGAAGTGCCACCGATCACCACGGCAACCCGGTCCTCAATGCTCAGATCGTTAGCAACCATATAGAGATTTCTCACGCAGAATGGCAGAGAACCGCGGGGAAAAACCAGACCACCGGGCCTTCGCCGGGCGTTCAGTCGTCGCCGCTGGTGAGCGAGCTTTCTGCGACTGGCGGACTCTTTCGTACTTCCACCATCAGCCTCAGGAACAGATCCACCGCGGCGGAGGCATTCTGCCCATACCCGTCCGCACCGATCTCCTCGGCGAACATCTGGCTGATGGGCGCGCCGCCCACCGCCATCTTGATGCGCCCGAACCCCGCCGCCTGGAATCCATCGATGACGGTTTTCATATAGGTCATGGTGGTGGTTAACAGCGCACTCATGCCGATGATATCGGGATGGCACTTCTCGGCCGCCGCCATGAATTTATCCACGCTCTGGTCCACGCCGATATCGTGCACTTCGAATCCGGCGCCTTCCGCCATCATGGAGACCAGGTTTTTGCCGATATCGTGCAGATCGCCGCGCACCGTTCCCATGAGCACCGTGCCCGTCCGGTCCGCGCCATCCTTGCGTGCGCTCAGCAGCGGTTTGAGCACCGCCATCCCGGCCTTCATGGCGCGGGCCGCGATGAGCACCTCCGGCACGTAGAGGACGTTGTGTTTGAAATCCTCGCCCACGACGCTCATTCCGGCGATCAAGCCCTCGTTCAGGATTTCCTGAACCGGACGCCCGAGAGCCAACGCGTCGATGGTCATCTGTTCGACTTCCTTGGCCTTGCCCTCGTAGAGGCACTGATTCATCAACGCGTAGTCAACCATGGCATCTCTCAGTAGGGAATCGCCGGCGAGCGGCCGTCCGTTGGATCGGCCCAGCGGTCGTTCGGCACAATCGGAGTCCATCCCGGGCGCCCGGGATCCTGATCGTAGGGATAGCCGCCCAGGCGTTCGTAAAGTTCATGATACTCCCGGAGTTTGTCTCGATTCAGGCGCACGCCCAAGCCCGGTCCGTCCGGCACCCGGATGGCGCCGTTCTCGTACTGCATCGGGCCGCCCTCGATAATGTCGCCGGTGAGGTGGTGATAGTGCGCGTCGGCGGCAAAGGACAGATTCGGGATCACCGCTCCCAAGTGCAGCATCGTCGCCAGCTGGATGCCGAGTTCGCCCGAAGAATGGACCGCCACGCCGGTCTGGAACGTTTCGCAAACCGCCGCCGCCTTCACGCAGGCGCGGATCCCGCCCCAAAACGTGGTATCGAGCAGGATCACGTCCACTGCCGGATCGAGCGCGTTGGCCGCCAGTTGCTCGAAATTCACCACGACCGTGTTGGTCGCCAGCGGCACGCGCACCATCTGCCGCGTGCGCCGCATGCCGTTCAAGCCGAATACCGGATCTTCCAGATAATCGTTTCGCAGTCCCTCGATGGCCTGTCCGAAGCGGATCGCCTGCTCGGTGGACCAGACACCGTTGGGATCGAAGCGAACGTTATCGGCGGGGAATTTTTGCGCCAGCGCCCGGTACGCTTCCAGTTCGTAATCGGGATGGAAGACGCCCGCCTTCATCTTGTGCGAAGTGAATCCGAACCGGCGCTTGAGGCAGGCGGCGTTGGCAAGCACCTGATCGATGGTGCGGATTTCGCCTTCGCCGGTCCGGGGATTGGCATAGCGGAAGAAGCAGTAAGCCGCGAAGGGAACGCGATCGCGCAATCGCCCGCCGAGAATGTCGCAGACCGGCACGCCCCACGACTGCCCCAGGATATCGAGGCAGGCGAATTCGAGCGCGGCGAGCACCTGCGTGCGGTTGTTGTAAAGCGATGCCGTGGGATTGGCGATGAGGAAGCGCATTTCCTCGAGACGCGACGGATCGTGCCCCACGAGGTACGCTTTCATGCTGCGGAACACCGCTTCCGCCGATTCTCCGCCACCGCCCATCTCGCCGAGCCCGACGATTCCGTTATCGGTCTCGACCTCCACGATGGTGCGCACGAAGCGTCCCCAATGACAACCGTTGGCGTGCCGCAAAGGCGCTTCCAGTGGGACCGTAACCGTGGTCGCACGGATATCCGCAATCCGCATTATGTTTTATCTTACAACAAATTTCGGAGCTGAAAGAATACAACAGTTTAGCGCGTCCTGTAAGCTATAGAACATGAATCAAAGACGAGTCGCCATGGTCACCGGCTCCGGTCAGGGAATCGGGCGGCAAACCGCTGAAGTGCTGGCGGCCAAAGGGTATGCGCTCGCGCTGAACGATATTCGCCCGGCCGAGGCGACGCTGGCGAGCGTGCGCGCGCTCGGGGCCGATGCCATGGAGACGCTGGGCGACGTTTCGAGCGAGAGCGACGTGGCGCGCATGGCGTCGGCTGTACAACAGCACTTCGGCCGGATCGACGTGCTGGTGAACAACGCCGGCATCAGCTTCATCCGGCCGGCCGAAGAGACCGGCGCGAACGAGTGGCGGCGCGTCCTCGAGGTCAACCTCACCGGGCCGTTTCTGACGTGCCGCGCTTTCGGCAAAATGATGCTGGCGCGCGGCGAAGGTGCGATCATCAATGTCGCTTCGGTCGCCGGGCTTTCGGGCATCGGCGATCGCTCGGCGTACAACGCCAGCAAACACGGACTCATCGGGCTCACCAGGACGCTGGCGTCGGAATGGGGTGGCCGCGGTATCCGCGTGAACGCGGTCTGCCCCGGCTGGGTGAAAACCGAGATGGACGAAGCCGACCAGGCAGGCGGATTCTACAGCGATGCGGATATTGAGAATCGCGTGCCCATGGCCCGGTTCGCCCGGCCCAAGGAGATTGCGGAGGCCATTGCATTCCTCGCCGATCCAGCGTTGAGCGGGTTCGTCAACGGCATGGAACTCCGCGTGGATGGCGGCTGGCTGGCCGATGGGAGTTGGGACCGGCTGCGGCTTGATCATCGGAGCCCGAAGCAAAAGCTATAATCAGGCAGACCTCATGTCCTTGCGCGACTATCCGGGGGCGTCCGCCGAGGTGCTCGCCGGCACCGCGGACGCCAGGCATGGCGCCGGCGAGTTGGTGGCGCGATTTCCGCGCGGGCGGCGCGCATTCGGGGTTATCGGCTTTTCCGAAGATCCGGGCGTGCCGACCGCAGGGAGCAATGACTGCCGGTTCCAGACGGTCTTCGCGCGCCAGGTGGAGGCGTCCGGGGATGCGGGAGGCGGGCTGCCGGGATGGAGCACTTCCGGCACGTCGCGCAAGGTGGCTGGGCAGTTCGAACCGGCGCGCCATGCTCCGCCCATCCAGCGGGTCCCTCTCCGGCTTTATCACCACCTCTGCGAGTATGTCGAGCGGCGGACGGTGGATGTGTAGCGTGGCAGCCCCCGCCCTTACTCTCGTTCCACACGGCGAACTGCAGATAGCGGTGTGGGACTGGCCCGGCGATCCGCCGGTTCTGCTGTTCGCGCACGCCACCGGCTTTCACGGACGCTGTTGGGACGAAATCGCGCGGCGCTTTTCCGGACGGCGCGTTCTGGCGATGGAATTCCGCGGCCATGGCCGCAGCAGCATTCCCGCGCCACCGATTCCATGGCCGCACTTCGCGCAGGATGTGCTGGCGGTGGCGCGCCACTTCGACCTTCGCGGCGCCATCGGCATCGGCCATTCCATGGGCGGCCATTCGCTGGTTTCCGCGGCGATCGCGGACTCCACCATTTTCGGCGCGCTGGTGCTGGTGGATCCGGTGATCATGGCGCGTGAAGCTTACCATGCGCCACCACCCGACTCCGCGTATATAGCGCGGCGCCGCAATCGCTTCGCATCGGCGGAAGAGATGTTCCAACGCTTTCGGGCCCGCCTGCCGTTTTCGGCATGGCGGCCGGAAGCGCTTCGGAACTATTGCGACTTCGGCTTGCGGCCGGACGGCGATGCTTTCGTGCTGGCTTGTCCGCCGGAGGTGGAAGCGGCGATTTACGCGCGCTGTAATGCTCCCGAGAACGATCTTTACGGCGGAATACCGAGGGTGGAGATACCCGTGAAGGTGCTGCGTGCGGGCACCACGATGCAAAGCGCACAGCTCGATCTGAACGCGTCGCCCACCGGACCGGAGGTCGCTTCCGGTTTTCCCCGCGGGCAGGAAATCTTCCTTTCCGACCGCAACCATTACATCCCGATGGAAGCACCGGAATTGGTGGAGGCGGAAATCAGGCGGACGCTGACGTGATGGCGCCCAGACCGCATGCTGGCGCACTTTTTCGACCGCCAGGGAGTGGTTGGTTTTACTTCTGATCGAACAGATCGGGGCGGTTCAGCCGTTCGCCTTTGAAGACGACGAGAGAGATCCGTTCGGTGGCGCCGATATCCTGGAGCGGATTGCCATCCACCAGCAACAGATCGGCGTCCATTCCCTTGCGGATTCCGCCGATGTGGTTGGCCGCGCGCACCAGCGCGGCGGCGTTGCCGGTGGCTGCCTGGAGCGCAACCGCCGGGGGGATGCCGGCCGCGACCCAGAGCTTGAGTTCATGGTGCATCGAGGGGCCGGGGAAGACCAGCGGATTGCCGGAGTCGGTGCCCATCACCAGCGGCACCCCAGCTTTCCAGGCACGGAGCAGGTTCTCGCGGGCCTGCTCGAACGCCTTGTCGAAAATGGCGGCTTTGGCGGGGTCCGCGGCCTTGCCGCCGAGGACGAAATCGCGCGTGGCTTTCAGAACGTTCGCGGAAACGGTCTGCTCGACCAATGAATTATCGAGCGCGTCGCTCTTGCCGGCGAAATACTGCGCGTAGGCTTCCGCGACGCCGAGCGTGGGATCGAGATAGATGCCATCGTGGGCCATTTTGGCGAGCACATCGCCGGGAATCGGGCCGCGCCAGGAGCCGTGTTCGATGGAACTCGCGCCGGCGTCCACGGCGTCGGTAACGTCGCGCGGGTCGCCGGTGTGGACAGCCAGGGGGAGATTGCGCGCGCGGGCTTCGGCGGCGACGGCCTGAAATACGGCCACGTCCATGCGGTTGTAAAGCATGCCCGCGCCGAAGCCGGATTCGAGGATGGCCTTGATGCCATCCACGCCGCGCTGTTTCAGTTCGTCCACCTGCTGTCGTGCTTCGGCGGCGGTCTGGGGCACGCGGACCAACTGTGCCTTCACCTGGTCCTGCATCATTTTGGGAACGTATTGGACGAATTCGGTGCCGTGGCCGCCTTCGGTGGTGAACATGGGGCCGCAGATGAAGAGCTGGGCGCCGAGCTTGCTGCCGTTGGCGATCCGGCCGCGGAGCTTGAGGGAGGAATCGAGGCCATCGCCGGTGCTACGCGCGGCTGTCACGCCGCTGTAGAGCAGCGCGGCATCGTCGCGCGCCATGGATTTGTCGACGTCGAAATCGCCGTCCGGCGCCGACATGCCTCCCGGCGACGAGAGGTGCACGTGCACGTCGATGAGGCCGGGCAGCAGCGTCTTGCCCGAGCCCTCGACGATATCGGGGCGAAGCCGGCCCGTGTCGGGAATGTCGCCGTCATAGATATCGACGATTTTGCCGTCGTGTACCAGGACACTGGCGTTCTCTTTGACCGTGCCATCGCCTAGGAAGACGCGGGTATTTTTGATCAGGAATGCGCCGGAACGCTGGAGGTCGCGCATAATCGAGGCATTCTCGCCGATGTGTTCCTTGGTGTAGGAGCGCCAGCATCCCATGATCAGGAAGGGCGCCAGCACGCCCGCAACCCAGAGCTTGTTGCGGGGCGCGAGTTTCTCTTCCTTTTCCCACCGGAAGAGCTTCACAGCGAGAAACAGGCCCATGGCGGTGGTGAGCACCAGCGCGCCCACGGCCGCGGCATTGCTGAACAGGTTCTGATTGCGGAAGAAAATGCCCTGGAAGCCGGTGACCAGGTACGTAGCCGGCATGAACTCCCCCACCGTCTGCGCCCAGGCAGGCAGAATGGACGATGGAATCGTGGTGCCGCTCAGAAAGAGCATGGGCATGTACAGCACCTGGATGAGGATATTGGCTTCCGCCATGGTGTTGGTGACGGCGGCGAGGATCAGGCCCAGCGCGCGAAACGCGCATACGCCGAGCGACGCCATCAGGACGAGAGAAATCCAGTGCCGGGGCATCGGCATGCCGTAAATGATGTGCGCGAGCCCGGCGATGAGGGCGATCACGGGAAGATACAGCAACAGACCGCTTGCCATGGAGGCCGCCAGGATGGGCAGGGGCGAGATCGGCGTCACTTTGAAGCGGCGGAGAATGTTGGCTTCACGATCCTGCACGCTGCGCATGCCGGCGCCCCAGAGTCCGTTGCCCATGATGCCCATGGTGAGGACGGTGCCCACGAAATAGGCGATCCCCTGGCCGGTGCCCGCGTGAAACATTTCGGCGAACGCGAAGAAGAAAATCAGCGGGAAGAGGTAATTGAAAAACAGCACGCCGCGGTCGCGGGCGGTGAGCCGCATGTTGCTCCGGAACAAGGCGAGGTAGGCTCTCATTCGCGCAGGCTCTTTCCAGTGAGCTCGATGAAGGCATCTTCGAGGGTGGGCCGTTTGATGTGGATGTCGGCCAGTTCGAGGCCGGTTTCATCGAGCCACTTCACCATTTCGACGATGGTGCGCGCAGGGTGCGTGGAGACTACGGAAATGTTCATCCGGCGCTCGTCGAGCGAAGTTTTTTGGGCGTTTGACCATTTGGGGAGGTCGCCCGCGGGGACGGGATGGTCACATTCGATCTCGATAGTGGAATGCGCCAGGGTGCGCTCCTGAATCTGGCGCGGCGTGCCCATGGCGACAATGCGGCCCTCGTCGACGATGGCCACGCGATCGCATAATTTTTCGGCTTCCTCAATGTAGTGGGTGGTGAGGAGAATGGTGCGCTTCTCGGCTCGCAGGTCGGAGACCAGTTGATGGATTTCGAGGCGCGCCTGCGGGTCGAGACCGGCGGAAGGCTCATCGAGAAAGAGCACTTGCGGGTCGTTGAGCAGGGCGAGGGCGAGCGCGAGGCGCTGCTTTTGTCCGCCGGAAAGGGTGGAGTAATGGGCTTCGCGTTTCTCCCAGAGTTGCAGGCGCTTGAGAAGTTGGGTGGAATTGACGCCGCGAGTATAGAGCGCGGCGAAAAGCTCGATGGCCTCGCGGACCTTGAGTTTGTCCTGGAGGCGCGTGGATTGCAGGCAGACGCCGACACGATCTTTGAGCTCCCGAGTCTGGATTTCGGGGTCGCAACCAAGGACGGAAACGCGTCCCCCGGTGCGTGGGCGGAGTCCCTCGAGGATTTCGACGGTGGTGGTTTTGCCGGCGCCGTTGGGTCCGAGAAGGCCGAAGACTTCGCCTGCGCAAACCTCGAAATCGAGGCCTTTGACGGCTTCGAGAGAGCCGTAGCGCTTTTTCAGACCGGCGACTTCGATGGGGTTAGACATGGGCACGACACGGAACGAACGATTCACCACGGAGGCACAGAGACACAGAGAAAAACAAACAAACGAATTCAACACCGGAGCGCACGGAGGGCGCCGTTCCTTCCGGCTTCCGGTTCCTGGCTTCCGGCTCAATCTTCAGTAGTGCCACAGCCAGCGCGCCTTTTCGACGACTTTATCGCAGTTGGGGAGAAAAGCTTCTTCGAGGGGCGGGCTGTATGGAACGGGAGTGTCGGGAGCGGTGACGCGAAGGATCGGGCCGTCGAGAAATTCCCAGATATTTTCGGTGATGGTGGCGGCAAGTTCACCGGCCATGCCGCCGGTGCGCGTGTCCTCATGCAGCAGCAGCACTTTGCTGGTCTTGCGCACGCTCCGGCAGACGGTATCGCGGTCGAGCGGGACGAGCGTACGGAGATCGACGATTTCCACCGCGGCACCTTCTTCGGCGAGCTTATCGGCGGCTTCGAGCGCGACCCAGACCATCGACCCGTACGTCACGATGGTGAGGTCGCGGCCTTCGCGGACGATTTTGGCCTGGCCGATGGGGACGGTATATTCTTCGGCGGGCAGTTCCTCCTTGATTTTGCGATAGAGGCCTTTGTGCTCGAAGAAAATCACCGGGTCGTTGTCGCGAATGGCTGATTTGATGAGGCCCTTGGCGTCGTAGGCGGTGGCCGGCGCGACCACTTTCAGGCCGGGCGTGCGCACGAACCACATCTCGGGATTCTGCGAATGGAAGGGGCCGCCGTGGATGCCGCCGCCCGAGGGCGCGCGGACGACGATGGGGACGGCGGCGCCCCAACGGTACCGGCATTTGGCGGCAAAATTGACGATCTGGTCGAAGCCGCAGGTGATGAAGTCGGCGAACTGCATTTCGGCAACGGGGCGGAGTCCCATGAGGCCCGCGCCGATGGCGGCGCCGGCGATAGCGGATTCCGAGATCGGCGTATCGACCACGCGTTTCTCGCCGAAATGCTCAAAAAAACCGGCGGTGACTTTGAATGCGCCGCCGTAAACGCCGATGTCTTCGCCCAGCAGGAACACGTTGGGGTCGCGCTCCATTTCCTCCCACAGGCCTTCGCGGATGGCTTCCAGATAGGTTGTCGGCATCGGCTATTGGCTCTCGTAGACGTCGTCGAGGAGGGTGGATGGGTCGGGAAGAGGGCTCGAATCGGCCCATTCCACCGCCTCGTCAACTTGCTTACGCACGAGCGCACGGTTTTGTTCAATCTCCGCGGTGTCGGCCCAACCCTCTTCGAGCATGCGGGTTTCGAGCCGCACGATGGGGTCGAGCTTGCCCCACTCGTCGAACAGGCCTTTGGGGACGTAGTGAGCGGCGTCGTGGGCGGAGTGGCCGGTCATGCGGAAAGTTTTGCACTCCAGCAGGTACGGACCTTTGCCGGAGCGGGCGTGCTCGACGGCACGGCGGGTGGCGGAATGGACGGCGAGCACGTCGTTACCGTCCACGATTTCGGCCGGGATATTGTAGGCCGTGCCGCGATCGGCCACGTTGGCGCAGGCCATTTGCAGGCTCAGGGGGGTGGAGTAAGCGTACTGATTGTTGTTGCAGATGAAGACCACGGGCAGTTTCCGGACGGCGGCGAAATTAACGCCCTCGTGCCAATCGCCGCGGCTGGTGGCGCCGTCGCCGAAGTAATTAAAGGCTACGCCATCCGACCCACGATAGCGAAGCGCCATGGCGACTCCGGCGGCGACGGGCACGGTGGCGGCGAGCGCGCTGATGATGGAGATGACGCCGTGCTGCAGATCGCCCATATGCATGTTGCCGTCGCGCCCGCGCGTAAGTCCGCCGACACGGCCCATGTACTGGGCGAGAATGCGGCCGGGGGAAACACCGCGGATGAGGTACACGGCCATGTCGCGGTGGGATGGCAGCATGATGTCTTGGGGACCGGCGAGGAGCGCAGTGCCGACCGGAATGGCCTCCTGCCCCCGGCCGACGTATACGCCGCCGACGATTTTGCCCTGGCGATAGAGCTTGCGCTCGATGCGGTCCTCGAGTTCGCGCATCATGGACATGTAATAAAGACACTGGTGCGCCAGGGTGGCTTCGGCGGTGCGTTGGTCGGGCCGATCCCCTGTGACAGCCTGAGTGGCGCTCATCGGGGTATTGTATCGCGGTTGCGGAAGGCGCCGCGCCGGGTTCGGTTCAGCGGCGGCAAGCCCATAATTCCACAGGCATTTGCAGGATAATTGGGGGGCGTTGGTAATTCCTGATTGGAGGGTGGAAAGAGGAGTCCGGCAAAAATCGGCTCGCGCTTGGGGAAGCTCGACGGAACGGAGAAGTGCGGAACGGAGGAGTGATGGGGAGCAGTGAGGCGTTGAATGGCGAAGAGCACCGCTCCCCTGTTGGGACCTCGAAGAAAAAGGCCGCTTCCGAAGAAGCGGCCTTTGGTTGGAAACGCTTATTGACTCAGAAGGTATACTTTAGCCCGAATTGAAGATTCCGGGAATTCGAGGAAGTATTAACCAGCCCGGTGGTGGAGTTAGGATTCGGCGTACACGTCTGGGAAGCGGAGGTGCAGGCGCCGCCGTTCGGGCCTAGCAGGCTGCCATTGGAGAACACATCGATGCCGTAGCCGGTGACATCGAGAATCGGCGTATTGAAGGCGTTGATTGCCTGGAATCGGAATTCCAGCTTTTGGCGCTCGGTGATGTTAAAGATCCTGGTAAGGCCAAGGTCGATATTCTTCAACCCGGGACCCCACTCGGTGCTGACGCCGCAGTCGCCAAGTTTACCGGCGGCCGGATCGCGCATGGTGCTGGTATCGAACCAAATGTAGCCACCTCCCACGCTTGCGGGCGCGTTCTGATAGGGAGTTTCGCGGGAAGGAGCAATGCAATCCGGACGGCCCTGCGCCGACCCGGTTCCGCCGTCGCCGCCCCAATCCAACATGGAGATCGGGAAGCCGCCATGCACGTCGAAGATGGCATTGACTTGCCAGTCGCTAATGATGGCGTCAGCGACCTTGTTATTGGTCTTCAACGACTGCCCATGGCCGAAGGGAAGGTTGTAATTCACATACCCGTTGAACACCTGGGTCACGTCGCGGTCGCAAAGGCCATATTCCAGCCCCATGTTATAGGCATATAGCTGGAATGCCACGTCGGCCGTAGCCTGGCTGCCGAGGAGATCGCCGTACCTTCCGTAATAACCCTGCGCATTGGTCAGACATTTCTGGTAGCTGTAATTCAGGCCAAACGCCAAGCCGTGGGCGAAGCGCTGCTGAGCCGATAATTGGAGAGCCTGATAGTTTTGCAGGCCCGTGGTAGCGTTCAGCCGGACTTGTCCGAGCCCGTCGCCGGTCAGCGCGGCGTTGCCTCCCAGGTAGGGCGATGGACTGGTTGTGCCGTTAGGGTTGAGAACCTTTTGGCCGGCGAAGAATATGTCGGCCATGTGGTCGCTGTGTTGGCCGACATACCCCGCCTGAACCGTGGTGGAATTGCCAAACTGATGCTGCACGGTGACATTCCAGTCATTGGAGATGCCAGGGCGATAGTTCGGGTCGGTCATGTGGATGCGGACGCCGGTGAAGCAGGAGGCGGGCGCCGAAAGAACCGTAGTGGTATTGCAGGGCGTTCCGCCAATGGCGGCGCCCAGCGCGGCGAAGCCCTGGTCGAGCGTCACCTGGTTAGAAGGAATTGCGCCGTTGGCTCCGGCGGTGAACTGATCGGCCAGATCGATGTTCCAGGGAGCATTGGTGGCGAGACGGTTGTACTCGCCGGTGCCTTCCTGGAAGCTGGAGCGAGAAAACGCCGCGCGGACCACGGTGCTGGTACCCCAAGGAGTCCAGGCCAGTCCGAGGCGCGGCAGGAAGTTGGCGATGCCGTTGTATTGGTTGTAGAGAGCGCGGCTGTTGCCATCCACGCCGGCGAGTTCGATCTGGCCGCTGTACATGCCGAAGTTGGTCATGCGGTTATGCACTTCATAAATCGGGGTGAAAACCTGCCATCGCAGGCCGATGTTCACCGAGAGATGGCTGTTCACGCGCCAGTTGTCTTGGGCGAAGAGGCCATAGGAGCTGTTGCGCTGTCCGACGGTGCCGGAGAAGCCTTCGCCGTAACCCATATACTGCGGAAGACCGAGCGCGAAATCGACTTCGGCATTGCCGGAGTACTGCCCGGTAAAGCCGATCTGGCCCGCCGCGCCGTCATTGCTGGTGGCAGGAATATAGTCGTTGCGATAGCGGAGGATCTGGGCGCCGAACAGGATGGTGTGGGCCCCCCGGGTCCAGCTCAAGGTATCGCTGATCTGGCCAGTGGTCTGATGGAAAATCTCCGCCGAATCGGTGGTTCCGAAGGGGAAAGGCCCGCCATTGCCGCCGCCGATGGGCGCATTGCTGAAATAAAGACCGGGCAGGAATGCCGTGGGCTGGCCAGGTATCAGTCCCGCGCCGGCGTTGGAACCGGCGCTCTGGACGTTGCCTTCCGCGGGGAAGTAGTTGATGCCGAAGCGAAGGTCGTTCACCACCGAAGGACTGAAGGTGCGCGTATAGCCGACCACATCGTTATAAATCGGGAAGATGTTGTTGCCCCCGCTGTTGTACAAGAGCGCCTGGCTGTTGGAGGTGGGGTTCTCCACGTGCTGTTGGGTGTAGCGCGCGAAGACCGCGTCCTTATCGGTGGGACGCCAATCGAGCTTGAAGTCGCCCTGATCTCCATGCGTGTAGGTGGATTGCGTGTTCTGGGCGTTGTTGAGCAGCCCGGAGCCGGTGGCTTGAGGAAGCGCCGCCATGATTTTGAGGGCGGTGGGGCTGATGCCGGTGATGCAAGGCGCGGAACCCATCTTCTGGCCCGGTCCGCAAACCGTGGCCTGGGTCAAGTTGGCAGGCATCGGAACGGTGGTGCCGGGATAATTCAGGGCTACTCCGAGATCGGTGAAGTTGCCGGTCCGCTCGGCCGCGGTGAAGGTGGTGATCGTGGTGGAGGTGGGTGGCAGGTCGAAGCGCGAACCCTGGTAGTCGGCGAAGAAGAAGAGTTTATCCTTTTTAATGGGTCCGCCGATGGTGGCGCCGAAGAGGTCCCATTTTTGCTTTACCGGTTCGCTGTTCACGCTGGGATCGGGATTGAAATTCCGCGACCAGTCGTTGGCATTCAAGGCATCGCGGCGGAAAGACCAGTACCCGCTGCCGTGCATCTGGTTGGTGCCGGATTTCGTGGTCGCGTTGATCACTCCGCCCATGAACTGGCCATATTCGGCGGACGGACTGCTGGTGATGATGTTCATCTCGGCGAGCGCCTCGACGCTGGGCGAGTAGGCCACGTTGTTATCGACGAACTCGTTATTATCCATGCCGTCCAGGATGTAGTTGTTGGCTTGCTCGCGGTTGCCGTTGATCTCCGGGCGGGCGGAATTAAAGGTGCTCTGCGGGCCGCTCATCGATGCCGGGCTGATCGTAACGGCTCCCGGCACGAGCAGCGCCAGCTGATTGTAGTTTCCCGTCTCCAGCGGCAGGCTGGCGATGGAGCTGGCCATCATGGTGGTGCCGACCTGGGTGGTTTCGGTCTGGAGCAGGGGAGCCGCGGCCGAGACTTCGACCGTGGACGATACCGATCCGATGGTCATAGTGATATCGACCCGCGCCGTCTGATTCAACTCCAGGTCGAAGGCGGGGCGCAATGCCGTCTGAAAGCCTTGAGCTTCCACGCGGACCTCATATTTTCCGATGGGCAGGCGGGGAATGCTGTAGATACCTTCGTCATTGGTCTTGGTGGGCCAGACGGTCCCGCGATCCACGTCTCTGGCGGTGACCGTGGCTCCCGCGACGGCGGCGCCCGACGGATCGCTAACTTTCCCGGTGATGGCGCTCGATTCCTGGGCGAAGCCGATCTGCGCAAGCGCGACCAACAAAGCGACAGCCAGAATCAGCAGGAAACCGCTGCGAGTTCGTACCTGTACTTCACTTCCATTCATAGACTCCTCATTTCGACCCTTGTGGATTTGTGGCCTTGAGCTTCTGGGACATACTGACCCCGCCGGTGGCGCATGTCCAGTTCACAACGGTTGCGAGGTAGTTACAACAGGTTCGTTACCGGATCGAACGTTTTCGAATACAAGAACTTAGCTGCATGATGCGGAAGCCCGGGACAGGTTAAACGGGGTGTTTCGCGAGGGGGAAAGGTGCTGGTGCCGGGAGGTTTCGGTAACACCGCAACCGTTGCGAACTGGACTTTCCCGCCCCCGAGCTTTAGGCTGGCTTTGACCTATGGACAAGTTCCCAAAGGCGAAGGCGAGCCCGGTTGAAGAGCGCCGACCGCAAGGGAGTGGCGCCTGTGGGGCCGGGACTGGCGCATCGCGATGAACGATCCTGAAAAACCCCGTCACCGGCCGCCCTTCTCATGGGTGCCGACGCTATACTTCGCCGAGGGCATTCCTTTTTTTGCCGTGTCGCTGATCGCCGGGATTCTTTACAAGCGTCTCGGGATGGCAAACGACGTCATCGCGCTGTATACCAAGCTGCTGCTCCTGCCCTGGTCGCTAAAGCCGCTCTGGAGTCCGCTGCTCGAGATGTTCAAGACCAAGAAGTACTTCGTGGTCCTGATGCAGCTGGCCGGAGGGGTGAGCCTGGCGCTCATCGGCCTGTGCCTGCCGCTGCCGGCGTATTTCCTTTACACGATCATCCTTTTCGCGGTGGTGGCTTTCTGCTCGTCGACTCACGACATCGCCGCCGATGGCCTGTATATCGCCAGCCTTTCGCCCAAAGAGCAGGCCGCTTATGCCGGCTGGCAGAGCGGCTTCTACAGCGTGGCCCGCTTGTTCTCGCAAGGGGGGCTGATCATCCTGGCGGGATTCCTGGAAGCCCGCACCGACCTGCCGCACGCCTGGATGGCGATCTTTGCCAGCATGGGAGCCATCCTGATCCTGCTGGGCCTGTATCACACCCGCATGCTGCCTACCGGAGGGACGGCGCGCCAAGCGGGCAGCCTGCGCGAGATGGCCAATACCTTCTGGGATGTGCTGGTGAGCTTTCTCCGCAAGCCGAACATTTACCTGCTGCTGCTGTTTATCCTTCTCTACCGTGCCGGCGAAGGGCAGGTGGTCACAATCGGACCGCTGTTCCTGGTGGATAAGCGCTCAGCGGGAGGGCTGGGGCTATCGATGGATCTGTTCGGAACGATCTATGGCACCTTCGGGACTATGGCATTTCTGGCCGGTACCATGTTGGGAGGGTATTTCACGTCGTGGCTGGGATTGCGCCGGGCGATCCTGCCGCTCATTTGCGCCATGAACTTCCCGAACCTATCCTATGTTTATCTGAGCGTGGTCCGGCCAACGAATCACATTCTGATCGGTTCGGCAATGAGTGTGGAGATGTTCGGCTATGGTTTCGGATTCGTTGGCGTGATGCTGCTGATGATGCAGGAGATCGCGCCAGGGAAATATCAAACGGCGCACTACGCGTTCGCCAATTCGCTGATGAACCTGGGGCTCATGATTCCCGGCGCGGTGAGCGGGAAGATCCAGATGGCGCTGGGTTATCAGCGATTTTTCGTCTGGGTGCTGATTTCGTCCATCCCCGCGCTGATTCTGGCGCGCTTCATCCCGATCGGACATGGCGCGGCCAGTCCAACGGCACCGGAACAGGAGGCGCAGGCGTCCCGTGTCTGAAACGTTGAAAGCGATGGTGTTGGCGGCGGGAAATCCCATTCTGCTCGAAAGCGTGGGAGACCGCAGCGTGGTGCAGTGCGTGGTGGAAAACGCGCGCGAAATCGTGCCGCCCGAGGATATCTGGGTGGTGATCGGCAATCACGGCGACCGTGTGCGGGCGCAACTCGGCGACGGGTGCCACTTCGTGGTGCAGGAACAGCCCCTCGGAATCTGCGATGCGGTGCGCCGCGCGGCCGCCGCTCTTGGCGGCTTTGGCGGCGATTTGCTGGTGCTCTACGGCGATAAGCCCATGTTCCGCAATACATCGCTGCGCGGCTTGCTGAATCGCCACGCGCTGCGAAAGGCCGATGCGACGCTGCTCGCCGTAAAAGGCGGCGCGCCAGACGTCAACCTTGGCGCGTACGTGGTGCGCGCGGGGGCGGTGGAAGGACTGTTGAATCAGGCCGCGCTGCAGGTCGAGAGTTACCGGATCTACGACCCCGACGAGGTACACGGTATCAACGACGCGGGCGACCTGGCGCAAGCCGGGATCATCCTCCGCAAGCGGCTCTACCGGCCGCATCGCGAGGAACAGCAGAATCTGATCCACTTCGGCACCGGCGGCTGGCGCGCCGTGATCGGCGAAGGGTTCACCATGCACAACGTCCGCCGCTTGTGCCAGGCGCTCGCCAACGAGATCACGCGCCGGGGCGAGGAATCGCATGGCGTGGTGGTGGGGTACGATCGCCGCTTTCTCTCGCGCCAGGCGGGGGAAGCTGCCGCGGAAGTTTTCGCCGGCAACAATATCGCGACCGTGCTGCTGCCCGAGCCGGCGCCGACCCCTCTGGTGACCTACGCGACAGCACGGCGCGGGTCGGCCTACGGGCTGGCGTTCACCGCCAGTCACAATCCACCGGAATGGAACGGGCTCAAGGTATTTCGCGGCGACGGATCCCTACTCCTCGACCACGAAACGCGCCAGATCGAGGCCGAGACCAACGCGCTTCCCCCTGAGCGCGTGATCAGGCTCGACCTCGATCTGGCGCTGGCCGCGCGTGTCGTCGAACAGCACGATTTCACCAACGAATATGTGGATGCTGTGGAAGCACTCATCGACCTGGAGGCGATTCGCAACGCGGGACTGAAGCTGATCGTCGATCCGATGTACGGCGTCGGCCAGTTGACGCTGGGAACGGTGCTGACGGAAGCGCGCTGCCGCGTGACGTTCATCCACGAGCGTCACAATCCGCTATTCGGCGGACGATCGCCGGCGCCCGATGCCGAGGCGTTGCGCCTGCTCAGCTCCACCATGCGCGACGACGGGTACGACCTCGGGCTCGCCATGGATGGCGACGCGGACCGCATCGCCATCGTGGACGAGCGCGGCGAATACGTTTCGGTGAACGATCTGCTGCTGCTCCTCTACTGGTATCTGCACGAAGTGCGCGGCGATGGCGGCGGCGTGGTGCGGAATCTGGCTACCACGCATCTGCTCGACCGGCTGGCCAAGCGACTGGGGGAGGAGTGCTACGAAGTGCGGGTGGGGTTCAAGCACGTGGTGAGCGCCATGCTCGCGCACAATGCGGTGCTGGGAGGGGAATCGTCGGGCGGGTTGACGATTCGCGGCCACATTCTCGGCAAAGACGGTATTTTCGCCTGCGCGCTAGTGGTGGAAATGATGGCCAAGACGGGGCAGCGGATCTCCGAGTTGCTGGCACGCGTTTACGCGCTCACCGGCCGCTTATACCAGGCGGAAGAAAGCCTGCCCGCCACTCCCGAGATGCGGATCGCGATTCCGCGCCGCCTGTGCGAGGCGCCGCGCGAGCGCATTGCGTCATACCGGGTGCTGAAGACCTCGCAGGAAGACGGTATCAAGATGTATCTCGAAAACGATAACTGGGCGCTGCTGCGCTTCTCCGGCACGGAGCCGGTGCTGCGGTTGGCGGTGGAAGCCGATAGCGAGCAAAAGGCCGGCGAACTGATCGCCTGGCTGCGCCAGTTCGTGAAGGCCTGAGGAATCCATGCGCTACGGCCATTTCGACAACGACAACCGCGAGTATGTCGTCGAACGGTGCGACGTCCCCGTTTCCTGGACCAATTACATCGGCGTGGAGAATCTCTGCACGGTGCTCTCGCACAATGCCGGCGGCTATTCGTTCTACAAGCACGCCGAGCACCAGCGGGTCACCCGTTTCCGGCCGAATGGGGTGCCGCTCGACCGTCCCGGCCACTACGTTTACCTGCGCGACGACGAGACTGGCGAATACTGGTCGGTCTCGTGGCAGCCCGTCGGCAAGGAGTTGGCGCAGGCGAAATACGAATGCCGCCACGGCCTGTCGTATTCCAAATTCTCGTGCGATTACCGCGATCTCCATGCCGAACAGACCGTCTTCATTCCGCTCGGCGACGACGTCGAACTATGGGACGTGCGCATTCGCAATAACGGGGCGGCGCCGCGCCCGCTCAGCATCTTCTCGTACGTGGAATTCTCGTTTCACCACATCGAAATCGACAACCAGAATTTGCAGATGAGCCTATACGCGAGCGGTTCGAGCTGTGAAGATGGCATCATCGAGTACGATTTCTTCTACGAGCCGTGGACGTATCACTATTTCGCCGCAAATTTTGGGCCCGACAGTTACGATTGCGTACGCGACCGGTTCCTGGGCGCTTATCGCACGGAGACGAATCCGATTGCAGTCGAGCGCGGCGCTTGCTCGAACAGCTCCGAGCTGGGCGGCAATCATTGCGGATCGCTGCACAAGCGGGTGACGATCGCTCCCGGCGAGGAAATCCGGCTGGTATTCATGATGGGCGCCGGTGCGCGCGCCAAGGGGCGGGAAATCCGCGCGAAATTTTCCGATATGGCGAATGTCGACGGCGCTTTCGAGGCGCTTCGCCAATATTGGCGGGATAAGCTCGCCATTTTCCAGTGCCGGACGCCGCATGAAGGGCTCGACGCCATGGTGAACACCTGGACGCTCTACCAGGCGGAGACTTGCGTGGTCTGGTCGCGATTCGCGTCGTTCATCGAGGTTGGCGGGCGGACCGGATTGGGGTATCGCGACACTTCGCAGGACGTGATGAGCGTGGTCCACACCAATCCCGCGAAGTGCCGGCAGCGGATCCTCGAACTGCTCCAGGGGCAGGTGAGCCAAGGGTACGGCCTGCACCTGTTCGACCCGGATTGGTTCGATCCGGAAAAGCAAAAGGCACCCAAATTCAAATCGCCGACGGTTACGCCGGCACCCGATCGCAAGAGCATTATCCACGGGCTGGCGGATGTCTGTTCGGACGACGCGCTGTGGCTGGTACCCACGGTGTGCGAGTACGTGAAGGAAACGGGCGACGCCGCGCTGTTGGACCAGGAAGTGCCGTTCGCCGACGCCGGCGCCGCGACGGTGTACGAACACCTCAAGCGCGCGCTCGACTTTTCGGCCGAACAGGTCGGGCCGACCGGAATCTGCAAGGGACTGCGCGCCGATTGGAACGATTGCCTGAATCTCGGCGGTGGCCAAAGCGCCCTGGTTTCCTTCCTGCATCATTGGGCGCTGCGAGCGTTCGTGGAAGCGGCGGAATTTCTCGGGCGAACCAAAGACGCGCACCAGTATTGCCGGCTCGCGGAGAAAGTCGGCGCCGCCTGCGAGAAGGAACTGTGGGACGGCGAGTGGTACATTCGCGGCATTACCGCGAAGGGCGTGAAAATCGGCACGCACGCAAACGAGGAAGGCAAAATCTTCATCGAGAGCAATACCTGGGCGGTGGTCTCGGATGCCGCTTCGCCGGAACGCGCGCGCTCGGCGATGGACGCGCTCGACCGGTATCTCTACTCGCCCTACGGCATCCATTTGCTGTGGCCGGCGTTCTCCAAACCCAATGACGATATCGGATTTGTCGCCCGCGTCTACAAGGGCATCAAGGAAAACGGCGCCATTTTCAGCCATCCCAATCCCTGGGCGGTGATCGCCGAATGCAAGCTGGGACGCGGCGAGCGCGCCATGAAATTCTACGACGCGCTGCTGCCGTACCACCAGAACGACCGGATCGAGATTCGCGAGGCGGAGCCGTATTCCTACTGCCAGTTCGTGATGGGACGCGATCACGCGGCTCACGGCCGCGCGCGTCATCCCTGGCTCACCGGCAGCGGCGGATGGAATTATACTGCCGTCACGCGCTGGATTCTGGGGGTGCGGCTGACGTTTGAAGGCCTGGTGGTTGATCCCTGCATCCCGGCCGGCTGGAAACAATTTCAGGTTACACGGCAGTGGCGCGGCGCGAGGTTCGAAATCCACGTGAGCAATCCCGAGGGAGTCGAGAAAGGCGTGAAGTCGGTGAGGCTGGACGGTGCGCCGGTGGAGGGTCCGATTCCGCCGCAGGCCGCGGGGACCGATCATCGCGTGGAAGTAGTCATGGGATAATCCGCACAACGGACCAAATGAAGTGCCCGAAATGCGGGAGCGATCACCTCCTGGGACACCCTGCGGTGCGAATGCGGCTGCGACTGCGAGGGATCGGCGAAAGCAGCAGCTGTGGCTCGCAGCCGGCCCGGGAAATGGCTCAGCCCGCGAGCCGCGAGATCGTAGCTGTCCGTGTGGCAGCTATCATCGCCGGGGTTACCTTCGGTCTCTGTGTCCTGCCGATTGCCGGCTATTTCGGCTTTTTACTCCCGGGCTGGCTGCTCACCCGGAAACAGGCCCACAGAGTTGAATTTTGTGCAGCAACCCGCGGCCCGATCTAAAAATAACAAAGGGGACCAAGGCGGCAGGTTCGATGCCCGGCCGCATGAGGACAGAGAACTGGGTTTATGGGCGATCGAGAGGTCCTGATGCCCATTTGGGTGCGTGCCACGATGATCTCACCGGTAGGCACCCTCCGCTCACATCGTTCGCGTAATCTTATGCAGCATCCGTGGATGGTCGGGATTGACTCCTTTAATCGCCGCCAACTGCGCCGCGAATAATTGCGCGGGGACGATGTAGGGAATCGGCGTGTACAAGTCCCGCGGGCCTTCCCAATGAGCCGGGGGATTGGGCAGGCGAATCAACCGCGCCGGCTTGGCGCATGCCTCGGTATTGCTCTGATCGGTGATGATCAGGGTCTCCGCCTTCACTTCCTCAAGCATGTCCAGCACGGCCGAGATGGACTGCCACGTCACTCCCGCGGGGGCGAACGCGAATACCGGGAAGGCGTGCTCCACCAGCGCGATCGGACCGTGCATGAGGTCGGCCGACGAAAAGCGTTCCGTCACCACGTAGCAGGTTTCCATCAGCTTGAGGCCGAATTCCAGCGCGTTGGAGTAATTCAGGCCGCGGCCCACCGTCACGGCCCGCGTCATGAACATATATCGCTCGGCGATTTCGCCCACGCGGTCCTCGATCTCCAGCACTTTTTCGACCCACTCGGGCAATAGGCGGAGCGCCTCGAAGGAGACCTCGCCGCCGAGGGCGTGCGCTAGCAGGTAGAGGGCCAGGAGCTGACAGGTGTAGGTCTTCGTCGCTGCCACACTCTCTTCTTTGCCCGCATGGGCAAGCAAAGTGAACGCCGAAATCTCGGCCATCGTGCTCTTGGGTTCGTTGGTGATACCCACGGTGGTTGCGCCGCGACTGCGCGCGTCGGCCAGCACGGCGTTGGTATCGGTCGATTCGCCCGATTGCGAGATCCCGACCACCAGAACGTCGCGCAAATCGAGGGGGCTGGCATAGAGGGTCAGCACGGAGGGCGCCGCCAGCGATACGGGAATATGGGTAGCGATCTCGATCAGGTAGCGAGCGAACTGGGCGGCGTTATCGGAGGTGCCGCGCGCCACCAGGATTACCAGGCGGGGCGGTTTGGATTCCAGATGAAGGCGCAATTCGCGCAGCGGCGGCTCGCTTTCGGCCAGGGTCTTAGCCAGCGCCTGCGGCTGCTGGCGGGTCTCTTCCAGCATTCTCGACATGGCAAATCTCAGCCTGCGCCACGGGCGTCGCGAAGTCCAGTACCGAACGGTTGCGGCGGCGTTTCGCGGGGTTCGTTACCGGGACCGAACGTTTTTCTTTTCAGCAAGTCACGCGCGGGGCACCAAAACAAGCTAATCTGAGGTAATCCCCTATGTCTCAGGGACAATCTCAGGGATCAGTCCCGACGCCGGCGCGGGGGCCCGCGGCTTCGCCAACCGAAGAGCAGGTCCGCGAGGAGTTGAATCGCGTCCTCGCCTGCCACGAATTCCGCACCAGCAAGCGCAGCCAGGATTTTCTTCGCTACGTGGTGGAGAATACCCTGCTTGGGCACGGCGACATGCTCAAGGAGCGGACCATCGGCATCGAGGTGTTCGGCCGCCCAACCAGCTACGACCCCGGGGATGACGCGACCGTCCGCGTGAAGGCCAGCGAGGTGCGCAAACGCCTTGGCATTCATTATGCCGATCAGGGCGCGCACGACCCGGTTCGCATCGAACTTCCGTCGGGCACCTACGTTCCCGAGTTCCATCTGGCGAATGCCGCCACGCCATCCGCGGCCGAACCAGCTCCAGCCGCCGCGCCGATGGCGGAGGCAACGGCGGCGCCCCGTCCCGCGCTAACGCCGCGACGGGCGGGCCTGGTTATCGCGGTATTGGCTCTCGCCGCCGTGGTGGTGTGGCTCATCGACCGTCCAGCCGTTACTCCGCTCGATGAATTCTGGGCGCCGGTGCTGAACGGATCCACGCCCTTGCAGCTCTGCGCCTCATACGTCCCGGTTTACGGCGTGGATATCGACCCCTCGATCACGCCGCCGTCGAGCGTCACGGATTTCACCCTCCTGAACGACCAATTTGTCGGCGGCGGGGACCTGATCGCCACGTCGCGGCTGGTGGGCATGCTGACGAGATTGCATCGTGCTTACCGGGTGAAAGTTGGGAACGACGTTTCGTTCACGGATCTCCGTTCCGGTCCGGCTATCCTGGTGGGGTTCTCTTACACGAAGTGGAAACAGATCAGCAACCAGATGCGATTTTTCGTCGATGGGTATCGCCGCCCGGCGGGAATCACCGACGATGGCAAACCGACGGAATGGGTCCTGCCCGCCCTGCCTCGCGATCGCCACACCACTGAGGACTACGCGATTGTCTCGCGCGTTTTTCATCCCGACACCCACGCAATGCTGGTCGAAGTTGCCGGTATCACGCAGTACGGCACCGATGCCGCGGCAGACCTGATCACCAATGCCGACCTGATGACCGAGGCTTTTCGCAACGCACCGGCCGGATGGCAGAAGAAAAATCTCCAGCTGGTACTGCACGTGAAAGTGATTTCGGGGGCGCCGAGTTCGCCGACGGTAGTGAAACAATATTTCTGGTGATGGCAGGCAGCTAATCCTGGCTGAAATCACCCCAGAGAAACTCCGCGCCGGGAGTGCCCGCCTTACTTTGGTTTTTTCCGCTTCTTCAGGGGATCGGCTGGTTTGAACTTGAGCTCAGCGCATAACACATCCACTAAGCGCCCGAGTATCTTCGTACGGGCCCAATTCTTATCGTTTCCTTCCACCAGAGACCACGGTGCGAGCGTGGTACTGGTCTTCACCAGCATTTCTTCCACGGCATCTTCGTAATCGCCCCACTTGGCGCGATTGCGCCAATCCTCGTCGGTGAGCTTCCAAGCCTTGTATCCGATCGCCTTACGCTCCTCGAAGCGGCGGAGCTGCTCCTCGCGCGAGATGTGGATCCAGAATTTGACCACGATGGCGCCGAAATCGCGCAGTTGGCGCTCGAAGGCGTTGATCTCCTTGAAGGCGCGCTGCCACTCGCTATCGCTGGCAAAGCCTTCTACGCGTTCCACCAGCACGCGGCCATACCAGGAGCGGTCGAAAACCGCGATCTGTCCCGGCTCCGGCAGGCGGCGCCAGAAGCGATAGAGGTAATGACGGGTCTTGTCTTCCCCTTGCGGTGCGCTGATGGGGTAAACGACATAGCCGCGCGGATCGAGCTTCTCAGTGATGCGCTTGATGGCGCCGCCTTTGCCGGCGGCGTCCCAACCCTCGAAGGCTATAATCACGGGCCGCTTTTGCTGGTACACCTGATAGCCGAGTTCGCGGAGCTGTATCTGCCTCCGCGTGAGTTCCTGCACGTAATGCGCGCGGTCCATTTTGCGGGTGAGATCGACGGTTTCCAGCATGGCTATTTCGAACCTCCCAACGACTCCATGACTTCCCGCAAGTCGGCATCTTTGGATTTCGCGGCGGAAATCGAGCGCGGCGGCGCGCTGGCGCCCAACCTCTTCTCCATGGCGGCGATGATGGTTTCAAACAGCTTCTTGCGCGCGTACCATCGCGACGTCGCCTCCACGATGGTCCACGGGGCGAATTCGGTATCGGTGACTTCCAGCATTTCTTCGGCGGCGGCCAGGTATTCGCCGTATTTCTTGTGGCGTGCCCAGTCAGCCTCGGTTACCCGCCATGCCTCCAGAGGATCGGCCTCGATGGCTTCGAATCGCTTCCTCTGTTCCTTTTTGCTGATGTGGAAGAAGAATTTGAGGATCGTAGTACCGTCGTCGGCCAGCGTGCGCTCGAATTCCGCGATGTCGCGATAGGCCTGGCGCCACGCTTTTTCGGGAATGGCACGTTCCACGCGTTGCTCGAGCACACGGCCGTACCAACTGTGATCGAACAGGATCATCTCCCCGCGATTCGGGACCTTCAGCCAGAATCGCCACAGCCACGGCCGCTGCTGCTCGTACGTACGCGGCGCGGTAATGGGATAGAGCTTGAAACCACGCGGATCGAGCCGTTGGGTGAGGGCGCCGATAGCGGTGCCCTTGCCGGAAGCATCCCAACCTTCGAATACGATGATGGTCGGGATGCCGCAATCCCAGCAGGTCTTTTCGAGATCGTAGAGGCGCTCCTGCATAGTGGGAAGTGCGCTCTTGAATTCGTCCCGGGAGAGCTTCCGGCGCAGATTGATATTTTCCAGCATGATCAGACCCTTAATTCTACTCGCGTGCGCGCGCGAGCGCACGGCGGCGTCGAAAGCCGGGCCTGGGAACTGACCTGTGAGCCGAGGGAAGCAGGTGGAGGATTTGTTGCTGCGGGCCGCGGGTGCCGCCGCGCGGTCTGGATCAAGAGACGGCGGCGTCTGAATACGGTCCAGCTCTATGGTATGGGATTGGTGACTTTCATCAGAAGCCCGGACAGATCGCGAAGCGCCTGGCGCATGGCCTTGCGCTGTTCCGTGAGCTCCTCCACAAGTTTAGTTACGTCTAGCCGGGCCAATGCGCCTCCGGTCATTACCGCACGACGCTGAGATTTTGATGCCTGCCCGGCGGCTTCATTCGACCTCCCGAAGAGGGCGGAAATGCGAACTCCGAGAGCGTTGGCCACGCGCACCACGGTAGACAACGAGACGTTTTTCTCACCTCGCTCCACGTGGCCCATATAGGTTCGATGGAGACCGCAGAACTCCGCGAATTGCTCCTGCGTCCAACCGTGCTTAGTGCGCAATTCGCGAATCCGCCGGCCGAGGGACCGCTGAAGATTGGTGACAGGTATGGTATTTGGAACTGGCATTCTTCCCTCCTACAGGTCAACTCAGCAATTCAGATGCAAGAGAGATAAAGGTCCCCACACTTTAGATAGCAATTGTGCGAAATCGAGCAGTTTGCGACGAATCTTTTGGACCCTCGCATTGCCCAGAGGAGTCGAAAACCCGCATAATGGCTTTTGCTTCGAAGCCACGAAACTCACAGGCAAAGACCGTCAGTTTCGCGATTGCACGGAAACTCATGAGCGCGTGCCGAGCCATTAGTGTGCGAGAACCAGTCGGATCTATGTGGCTGCGGCAGCCTTGGGAGCAATAGGGACCTTTATGCGGCGGCGGGATTGTCCGGATTGTCAACGTCTGTGGCGGGAGTACGCGGCTGCCACGAACGCACATGTGGCGTTGGAGAGCAAACTTCGCCGTCTGGAGTCAGTCCCTTCGCAATCTGAGGCTCTCAGCCGGGAGGTTTCCGCGGCGGCGATGGAGAGGGAGAACGCGCGTCAGGCGATCGAGAAGCACGAAGCTTCCCAGCACGCCGACCCGGCGGGGAGTTCAGAAACGGGCGGTTGACTGTTCGCGATGGCGCATTGGCAGCACCCGTGCGATCACTGCCCCGTGGCACTTCGCGCCGTCAGCCGAACTTCGGCGTAGCCTAACGCTTCTTCTGAATGGCTACCTGCGGCGGGCCGGCCGCCGCTACGATTCTCCCGGCACCGCAAGTGCCGCCGACCGACTCGGAGCGCTGGTCTTTCAAGCGCCCGCTGGGGAGGTTCGAAACCGATGCCGAGAGCGTGCCGTGATGCGGCGGTGCCGGTACTCGGGATTTCGGGCCAGGCGGAAGAGGAATCTGAGGCTACGAAGGCCAGGGCTCGTTAGAGCCAGAAGCCGTGGCTCCAGGGGCGTACCGCATGATCAATTTCCGCGCGTCTCTAAGGACTGCCCTTTGCAGGGCCTTGCCTCGGGATGGCCATTAGGAAGATTTTCACGCGGTCAGGCTAGGGGCGTACCGCCTCAAAGACCATCGTCTCGTAATCGTTTCTGACGTGAACCGCGGCTCGGTGCCGGATATCGAGTCCTTTGAGTTGCGGGTCGTCGCTCTCGCCAGGTTCGTATTCTTTGACGGCTACAAATCCCGTGCGCTCCAGGCTCTCCTGCAAGGTTTTGGGATCGTACAGGAACTGATGGCCAAAGCTCCTCATCTCGTAGTTGAGAATGGCACACTCCGGTGAGATGGTTCGCGGCAGCGGTTGTTCCCAATATCCCCCGCTCATGGTTTCGCTGATGTAGGTCCGCATGACATCGGTCTTGTTGTCTTGGAACAGTTGGATCAGCCTTAACACGTTCGGGGTTGTAATCCTGATCCTGCCTCCAGGCTTGAGCGTCCGGTGGCACTCCCGCAGCATCGCCAATCCATCGCGGTAGGGGATATGCTCAAACAATTGTTCGGCAAAAATGTAGGAAATGACGCCGGTTGGAATTGGAAACGGTTTGGTCACGTCAAGGTACGCTTCGCCGGCGTGCGGCTCGATATCGGTATTCAGCCAATCGTCGAATCCCTGTACCCCGCCAGCGCCGAGCTGCAGTTTCTTCACGGCGTGCGTCTTGAGGTAATTCGAGATCAAATAGTGGCTTTGGGCCGTCTTGACCCCGAATGCGCCCGCTAATCCAATCGGCACACTGAGCAGTGCGACGATGCCAAAGATGAATCGATTCCTTTTTTGTTCGGGCATTCTACTGGATACTCCAAACCCGGCCTGGGTTTTCTGGACGTATCGTAGCGGGCAGTGGAATGCTAAACAAGCCTCGCGATGGAGGATGAACGACTGTTAACCACAGACAACACCATTACGGTCCAGGCTCGGAAAAAGGAGACAGCTTAGCGTCTTTGTCCACTTCCAGCCACCAGGCTTTTCGCGCTGGGACGGAGCGGATTAACTCGGCATTCTTTTCGGGCCCCATATCCCGCGCCCAGAGGATCGGCGCGGCGTCCATGTCGGCGGCGTTATGCACCCAATCTTCGCCGAGGACATGGCGGGGGCCGTAATGCACGACGATGAGATGCTTGCCGCCCTCTGCCAACAACCGGTGGATGATGTCCACGCGGCCGCGAAACGCGTGTGACGTTCCGGCCCATGTTTTGGTTGGCGACGCCACATCGTCAGGCAGCATAGAGGCGGTCAGCCCAACACGCACGCCGATCATGGCGATGCAGACAAGAGGAATCGCGCGAACGGCTCGCGGCATGGTCCGGTTCAGAGCGCGCATCCCCTGTAGCACCATGGCGTAGAAAACCACCGTAGCGGGCGCGAGATAATGCGGCTGGAAAAACGGCACGAGGAGATTTGCGAGGGCGACCGGCACCACCATGAAGAGGAGGATTCGGGTGCGCCAACTCCTCCACGTGCCCGGGAAAGCCAGCAGAGGGAGCGTGAGGGCGGGAGCGACGAAGAAGCTCCAGACCCAATAAACTTTGGCGACGCATACGGCGAGGAAGCCGGCGCGCGTGTGGGCTCTTTCAAAAATGCCCATTTCCCATCCCATGAAGACGTCCCGCATTTCCTTGTGACGGTAGACTTTGGGAGGCCCGGGATGCTGGAACAGGTAAACCGGCGCTACGGCATAGGTCTGGCGATTGATGGCGTAAGGCAGAGTAGTCGGACTGCCGAACACGCGCCAATTGTAGTAGGCCATCAGCGCGCCCGCGCAAACCAGGACGGCGCACATGACTTGGACAATCCTCCGAAGCCGCAACTTACGGACATACCAGAGAGCCACCAATCCCGCGGCGACGGAGAAAACCGAACCCTCGTAGGGCCGGGTGTTGGCCAGAACGACCATGCCCAGCGCAGCCAGCAGCGCATCCCGGCGCCGGCTGGCCCGAAGCAATCGCGGAAGCGCGCCGAAGACCAACGCGCCGCCGGTGGCAGCCAGCGCGCCTCCCCAGTAACTGTCGGCCCAGTAACTAAATGTCCCCAACCGGATAGCGGCAATCACCCCGGCGAGGAACGCCCATCCGGGAGGAAACCAGCCGCGCAGCGCCCAGCAAAGCGTCGCGCACATGATGCCGACGCTGAGCCAGACCCCGAAAAAAGGCACTCCGAACAGCAGTTGACCGAACGCCAG
>Ga0335073_10000620_pt1 | contig 46126 bp, 36 predicted proteins | sample Lox_Sample_22_FD_207093 | JGI IMG/M metagenome (GOLD analysis project Ga0335073, IMG submission 207093) | Soil microbial communities from Loxahatchee National Wildlife Refuge, Florida, United States - Lox_Sample_2.2 | ecosystem: Environmental > Terrestrial > Soil > Wetlands | place: USA...
TTCTTCTCGCGAAACAGCGGCCATCAGGCTTTGCCGTTCTTGTGCTAACGTCTTGAGCACGGGAGTTCTTGTGTCGGCGATCGAAACGCCCCCTTCTACTTCTGGACCAACTGTTCGCGTTGCCGGAGCAGGCTTCAGCCTGCGTATCCTGGCTGCGGCGATCATTCTGCTGTTCTTTTACTACGCAGCCGGTGTGGTCATCACCATGCTGCTCTCCATTCTGCTGGCTTATTTTCTCGACCCCGCCGTCGAATTGCTCGAACGGATGCGCTTGCCCCGCACCGTCGGCGCGATGCTCATGGTGCTCCTGCTGATTGCCGTCTTAGGCGCGGTGGGCTACGGGGTAAGCACGCGCATGGAAGACTTCGAAGCCAATTGGCCGAAGTACGGCGCTCTCCTGCGGCAGGGTGCCAACACGGTGGAAAACAAAATTGGGGGACTCGTCGACGAGCGGCCCTCCGGCCAAAGCGGGGCGACCCAACCACCAGGCGAACGGCCTGAGGCAGCCATTGTGCGCTCCCTCATTTTTCGCGGCATCGGCAACCTCTATGCCTTGGTGCTGGAGATTACCTTCGTCCCTTTCTTGGTGTTTTTCATGCTGGCCGGGAAGCGCGAACTTTGGCACGGTACCTTGCAACTTTTTCCGGCATCCAAGCGCACCCAGGTCAAGGAAACTCTTGAGGATCTCCGCGATGTCCTCCGAAATTATCTCGCGGGCATGACCCTTCTGACTGCAATCGTCATCGCCGCCAGCAGCGCATTTTTCTGGTTTCTCGGACTGGACTATCCCATTCTTACCGGAATCGTCTCCGGAGTTTTGAACATGGTGCCGTACATCGGCACCGTGGTGGCCTGGCTGCCAGCCTTTGTAATCGCTTTGGCCAAATGGCATACCATCGGCCAATTCGCGCTCATCGCCGCGGGCCTGATGACCATCCACATCCTCGCGTTGAATTTCGTCGCCCCGCAAATCGTGGGCAAGCGCGTGCAGCTGAATGCCGTGGCTATCACCATCGCGCTCTTGTTTTGGGGCTGGGTGTGGGGCGGCATGGGCTTGATTCTCGCCATTCCCATCACGGCCGCGTTGCGTGTGATTTGCGATCACACCGAATCCTGGCGTCCCGTGGGAAGATGGCTAAGCGGCTGAGCCCGCACCATTCGCTTGTTCGGCGTCGCCCCATGAAACCGCCACCTGCCGAGTTGCGTTTCACTATGCTCGATCAACTTCCTCAAGCTGTGCCAACCAGGAGAATTTTCCATGCGCAAGCCAGGGCTGGATTTGTGTTTCCTATTTGCCGCGGCGGTGCTTTTTGCCCCCGCCCGGGCGCACGCCTGGGGATGCCAGGGCCATCAAACCGTCGCGCTTATTGCCGAGAAACACCTCACTCCCGAGGCCAAGCAATGGGTGCTGCAGCTGCTGGCCGACAATCCCATCGAGCCAAAATTGAACCGCTATTGCGGCGGCGCAGCGCGGGATGCGCTGGCCGATGCGGCCACCTGGGCGGACGACGTCCGCGGCGAACGCAAAAATGGCCCCTGGCACTACATTGACATTCCGCGAGGTTCGAAGCGCGGCGCTCTCGAACCGTTCTGCGGCAAAGACGGTTGCGTCACCCAGGCCCTGGCCGAACAACTGGCTATCCTGAAAAACAAGAGTGTCGACGCGGGAAAACGCGCCGACGCCTTGCGGTACGTCATTCACTTCGTCGGTGATCTCCACCAGCCGCTGCACACAATTACCAACGCCGACGAAGGCGGAAATTGCGTTCCCGTCAAATATCTTCGGCGCGCCGCCCGCGAACACAATCATTCCTTTTCACCCAACCTCCACAGCCTCTGGGACACCGCGATTCCGGAGCGCGACGCCGAAGGCGCTGATCCTGCGGAATACGCCGAGACTCTGGATGGACTTTTTTCGCCGCAGTTCGATGCCTGGCAGAAAGCCGGGATTCATATCGATGACTGGGTTTGGGAAGGCTTCGACTACGCCGAAAACACGGTCTACGGAAATCTCACGCCCAAAGTGGCCATCGAGCCCAATGTTCCAGTGCACAGCTGCTCGGATGACAACAATATCGGTGAGCGGCTGTTACACGAGAACATCGCGGCCGACGAAACGTACCAAGAAAAAGCCAGCCCCGTGGTGGAGAGACGCCTTGCCGAAGCAGGCGTTCGACTCGCGATGATTCTCAACGATGCGGCGAGGATGGGCCAGTAGGCGACGCGGCTTCGGGCTTGCCTGCAGGAGCCTGCTCCACCACGCCGAGCGATTTCAAGTAGCTGACCAACTGCCAGCGCTGCGGTTCCGGCAGCTTTGACCACACCGGCATCCCGCGCCAGACCACGCCATTGGTCAGAATCCAGAACAGCGTACCCGGCTCCGCCTCGTGAATCGGCGACACCAGCAGACTCGGCCCTTTGCGGCCGCCTTGCGCAAATTCCCCGTGGCATTCGGTGCAATGCCGCTCAAAGAGGATTTTGCCGGCGGCCACCGCGTCGGGATCGGTTTCCAACGGATTCCGTTTGGCGCGCGCTTTTTGCGGTGCGTTACCAAGTTCGGCGTAGACGAGCGCGTCCCAGTGATATTTGTAGGAACGTGCGCGGTCCTGCCCGGCCGACACTCGAGAACCACCGAATAAAACAGCCACTGCAATGAAAACTGCGGCTTCTGTTCGCACTTCTCCCCCAAAGATATGCGTACCGACCGAAACGATGCCGCTAATTTCCGGCGATTTCGTGCACAAGAGAAACCAGGTGACGGTTCGCTGCTACGTGCGAGGCCGGAAGAAAAAAAACCACGCAAAGCAGACCAAATTAGTCTGCATTCAGATGCAAGCTATTGTCAACTAGGGATTCGGGCGGCCGCACGCCTTCCCGCTGCTTGCCGTTCGCAGGTCCACCCGAGCGGGCCGAGGGACCGTGATATGGGATCAAGAGGCACTGTTTGCGCAGCGCAGTTTCGATCTGGAAACACTCGCCTGTGAGCCTGTTGCCGCGCCGGGCGCACGTGCTAAACTGCCCATCGTTGTAACGTTGCTGGACAGCTCACCGCAGGGTCCGTCCTCTCACCCGCGGCTAACCCCAAGGTTCTCCCAATTTCCGCCTGCCCCTTTCAGGGAAGCGTGTTTTCATGCCTATACCCCCAGCCGCCGAAGCAGTGCTGGCTGCAGTACTGGAATCGGCTGAGGACGCCATCCTTGGAATAGCTCTGGATGGCTCAATTACATTGTGGAGTCGGGGCGCTGAACAACTCTACGGTCACACGGCGGCCGAAGTTCAGGGCCACTCGGTAGCGCACCTGATGCCGCTCTACGAGGTTCCGGCGTTGAACGCGATGCTGGAGGCTGCGCGACGAGGTGCTTTTCAGTGCTGCGAAACCGTCGAGCGGCTGCACAAGGACGGCTCGAAACTGGTTCTTGCTGTTAAGCGCTCAGCTCTGCTCAACGCCAAAGGCGAGATTACCGGGATCGTCGAAGCCGGACACAAAATTCGCCGTGGCGCGAAAGAGATGGCTGCGGATACGCAACTGCGCTTGCTGGCGCAGCAGATGCCCGTAATCCTCTGGGCAACGGACCAGAACCTGCGCATCACCTCCAACTGGGGCTCGGGCGTGCACCATACCGAGCCGCCCAGCGGAGAAATGGTCGGCCGCACCGTGTTCGAGTACTTGAAGTGCGAGGACACCAACAAAGCGGCCATGGTCCAACACTATGCGGCGTTGCGAGGCGAGTCGGTGCATTTCGAATACCAGCGCGGCGACCGCGTGCTGGACGTGCATGTCGAGCCCTTGCGTGCTCCGTCGGGAGAGATCATCGGCTGTATCGGCATCGGCGTGGACATCACCCAACGAAAAAAGACCGAGGAGCAGATTCGTTACCAAGCCACGCACGATGCGCTGACCGGCTTGTCCAACTACCGCGAGTTTATGGACACTCTCGAGCGTGAGTTGCGACGCGCGGAGCGCAGCCATCATTTGTTCGCGGTGATGCTGTTGGACCTGGATGACTTGAAGCAGGTGAATGATCGCCTGGGGCATCTGGCGGGAAACCGCGCATTGAAGCGCTTGGCTGCCGTGATGCGTGAACAGTGTCGTTCCACGGACCTGGTAGCCCGCTACGGCGGAGACGAGTTCGCTATCGTGCTCCTCGACTCGGACCTGGAAATGGCCGAGCACGTTGCGACGCGCATCGAGTCCTCGTTGCGGTGCGATAGCGGAGACCCGCCCATCAGTGCAAGCATTGGCGTGGCCGTTTATCCCAAAGACGGAAGAACCGCGCAGGATCTTCTAGAAGCTGCCGACCGCCAGTTGTACCAACGCAAGAAAGCCGGTCCGGCGCGGAGAGTGACCACGATCGCGTGACCGAGCGGTTCGCAAGTCCTAGCGCAGTCGAGCCCGCAAGCGCTGCACTGCGTCTTCCAGATTCGTTGCATTTTGAAATAGCCGAATCGCCGCCACTCCAGCAGCTCCCGCTTCGGCGCACGAACTTGCGTTTTCCAGAGTAATTCCTCCGATGGCAAGTACCGGAATCCTGACCGCCCTGCAAACTTCGGCGAGCTGTGCCAGCCCTTGTGGTGGGCCATACGTTGCCTTCGAAGGCGTAGGAAAAACGGGGCCAAAAATAATGTAGTCCGCACCCGCCTGCGCCGCCGCACTTGCGGCGGCCGGGGAGTGCGTCGATACGCCGACGAGAAAATCGGCGAGTGGCGCAACGCCGGGCCGGCTTGCGGACAGCAGGCGTCGCGCGTCGGCCACGTGAAACGAGTTTTCCGGCAGGTGCACGCCGCCGGCGCCTTCGGCCAGCGCCACATCCAAACGGTCGTTGACCAGAATGCGTGGCCCTGCGGGTTTAACGCCCAGTTGGGCGATACGTTGCACGGTCTCGCGAACCAGCAGAGCTAGCGCCTGCGCCGTCAGGTCTTTTTCGCGGATCTGAATCCAATCGACGCCGGCTCGCGCCGCAGCCTCGATGCTGGCGCCTAGCGGCGCAGCAGAATCCGCTGAGTCACCGGGAAGCGCGCGGCGGTCCGTGATGTAGCAAAGAATGGGTTCGCGCTGCACCGAGGCGAAAGGCATGCACTGCCGCTATCGCGGCGGAACGCGCGCCGGACCGGGACGCGCGCCAATAAAGCTGAGCGCCAGGAAAATATCCAAGATACCGAGACCGCTGACGGCGCCGCGAAAGGCCGGATGCAAAACGAAATGAATCAGCGTGGGAAAATGCATCAGGAAAAAGTTCTTTTCCCAGAAATCGGACCAGGGCAGATAGAGCAATAGCGCTCCCATTTCGAAGCAAACCACCACCAGCAGTGCGCGAAGTACGCGGTTCATGAGGAGGAACTGGCCCGCATCAACACGTGCCGGACATCAACGGGCCGGCTTCTGCAGGGCGGCGATGCGATCGGCCACGTCGCGGTAATCAATGTTCATCGCATAGACCTGCGAGAAACTCTTCAGTGCCGCCTCCGGCTCGCCGGCTGATTCTTGCGCCACGCCTAAATCATACCGCAACGCGAGAATGCTTTCCGGCTCGATGCCTGGGATCCGCAAGGCGCGCTCGTACCAGATCGCGGCAATGCCCGGCTGGCCTTTTTCCATGAATGCCAGACCAAGCAATGTGCAGCATTGCATGCCGTAACGGAAGGGCTTGCCGTTTTCCGTAGCTTTGGCCACCTTCTGGAACTCGCTGATGGCCTCGTCGATCAGACCCATTTCACGGAAGGCAGTACCTAGGTTGTAGTGTGTTTCGAGATCCTCGTCTTCCGCGCCCATTTCGCCGAGTTCGGCGCGAAAATCGTCAAATACTTCCTTGAGCGGGCCCGACTCCACCGGCGAGGGCGGAGCTGCGGCGGGTGGCGGGGTTGCGGCGGCTTGCGCCGCAGACGGTGCAGCCTGCGAAGTGGACGGCGTGAGCTGGCCAATTCCCAACTGATCGATTTCGTTGGCCAAGTCCGCCAGAAACTGATCGGCCTCGAAGCCAGCTTCTTTCGGCGCTGCAGCAGAATTTTGTGCCCCAACCGGCTGTGGCTCCGGTGGAACCTTGGGAACGATCGGCGTTTCCGGGGGCTTCTGGTCGTAGGCCGGAACCAGCGGTTCTTGCTCCAGAACCAATTCGTATTCCTGCTCTAATTCGAATTCCGGCTGGGGCGCTGGCGGCGCTGGCGCTTTCGCGGCAGGTGCGGGCGGAGGAGTTTTGGGGGCCGGAGGCGGCGGGGCCTGGGCTGCCGGCTTTACCGCTGCTGGCGGTGCGGGAGCCTTGGGGGCGGGAGCCGGCTTCTCTTCTGCCGCCGGCAGTTCGGCCGAAACCTCCGCGAACGCTTGCGAAAGGTCTTCGGCAGCAGCGGTTGGAGCTTCTTTGGGAATCTCAGATTCCGAAGCGCCCGGCGAATCGGCGGCCACCGGCTCTTCGGCAATGGAAAATTCTTCTTCAGCTGCGACCGGCTCAGCAGACACTTCCGGCGGCGGCGGTGGAGCGGCAGGCCGCGCTGGTGGCGCCTTGACGGCTGGATCGGCGGGATGGGTATCCTCCAGCATCGAAGCCCATTCGTCGGAAAGGTCAACTTCCTGAACAGCGGCTTCTCCCGTCGGAGCGGCAGCCTCCGGCGGCGCAACCGCGGCTTCTTCGACCGGCAGCTCGGCCACGGGTGCCTCAAATTCCAGCACCGGGATTTCGACCGTTGCCTCGGGGTCGCCGGAAACTTCCATTACTGGAATCTCGGGAATCGTTGCCGTCGGCTCTTGCTGAACCGGAGCGGTGCTCGCCGCCAGTTCCGCGTCTGTCAAGCCGGCCGCGCGCTGGAATCGCCGCCGCAACTCGCCGAAACGCTCGGCGCCGCGCAGGTCATGGCGATCCAAATGAATCTGTTCCAGTTGGGCCGCCAGCTCCGCCGTGCGGCGGTCGTCGCCGGCGCCGAGAACGAAATCGAGCAGCTTCTCCAAGGTGGGGGTGTGCCGCGGGGCACGGCGCAAAATCGCTTCGAGCAGCCCAATCGCTTTTTGCGTCAGACCATAGCTGGCGAAGAGATCCACATCCGTCAGCGATTGCGCAATGAACTTTTGTGTTTCGTCGTCCAGCCCCGGTTCGTCGGACGCGGGCGCGGCCGCCGCTGTCTTTTCTTCGGTGGCTGCGGGCTCGGCAACGGTCCGCAGCTTGGGCGCTGGCGCCTTGGGAATTTCCGCTTGCAGCGGCTCTTCGACCGCTTCCTCCGCAGGCTCGCCGGCCAGCAGACCCATTTTCCGCAGCACCGTGTCCAGTTTTCGCTTGGCGGAATCGCTATCCGGCTGCCGGTCGACCAGTTGCTCGAAAATCTCCTTCGCTCGCGGAAGCTGGTTGGCCGCCACGAGCGCATCGCCCAGGTGCGCCAGGGCGTCTGGAAGACGGAACGAGTCGCTCGTGCGGCCGTAGAAGTCCACCAGCCACTCGAGAGGCTCGAGGCGCCCGGGCATGCGCGCCGCCAGTTCCGTCTGCAACCGTCCGATAACCTCATGCTCTCCGCCGTCAATCATCGGCACACGAATCTGGCCAATGATGGACATGGCGCGGTCGCTCTGCCCAGATTCGAGTAGCGCTTCCACAATCTTTTGCGCGGGGCCGAAGTTTTTGCTGTCCGCTTCCAGCACCTTCAACGCCAGCGCCGTCGCCTTATCCCAGCTCGCGTTCTTGACGTATAGATCGAGCAGCAGCTCGGTCTGCTCCCCGCCCTTTTCCAGGTCGGGAACGCGCTCCAGCGTATCCGCCGCCTGCCCTAGATTCCCCTGTGAAGAGAACGAGCGTGCTCGAACGATCGTTGCGGCCAGGCAGTTCGGGTCGATCTTGATCGCCTTTTCCGCCAGCTTTTCGCATTCCGAATGATCACCGCGGGCTAACGCGCGCTGCGCGGCGGACACATAGGCTTCCACCGCTTCCCGCGACTGGCCCATGGCTTGATACAGATCGGCGAGGCGAATCTGAATGCGAATATTGTCGGGTTCTGCGATGAGCAGTTTTTTCAGCAGGCCCACTGCTTCAGGCTGCCGGTTATTTTTGAGGTGAATTTCCGCCAGTTGCAGAAACAGCGGCCGCGCTTCGCTCATCACCCCTTGCTGCACGTACAGGTCGGCCAGCTTTTCGAGCGGGCGGATCTCTTCGGGAGCCAATTTCGCGATGCGCTTGTAAACGGCTATCGCTTTGGTCAGAAAACCATCGCCAACAAAAATCTGCGCCAGCCGCTCAAAATAGTCGATGGCCTGAAAGGTCTCGCCCTGGCGGATATATAGCTCGCCGATGGTCATCAAGGTGACCTGATCGCGCGGCTCAAACTTCAAAATTTGCTGGTATTCGGCGATGGCCTGAGGGACTTTGCCCTGGTTCAGCAACTTTTGCGCCGATTCGACAAACTTGCTCTTGTTATAGGCCATTCCTGTTTCCAGACAAAAGGGCACCCCGCGCCTGCAAACAAGGACGAGTCTCCGTCCCGAGGGGAGGAACTGCAGACACCAGCCGTGCTTTGTCCACGCTACAGGCGGTGAAAAGCCAAGTCAACGAAGCCCGCAGCCGGTGTGAGCAGCCAATTAACCCCGTTCGGCCTAGGAAACTCGTAGGCGAACACCAGGCGAAGCCTCAATCTAGCTAAAGCAGGCTCTTTTCGTGCATCCAACTGCCGGCACTCCCTACTGCTGGCGGCAAGCCAACGACACCGACAGCCGACTAAGGACTTGCTCCCCCGCAATTGTCGTACCGGCACCAGTCCAGTGGGTGTCATCGAGGAAATACAGATAGCGCTTGTGGCCTAGGAGCCGCGGGGCCTGATCTGCAAATTGGGACTCGAGATTCACGACCGAAACCCCGGCTTGGTCAAGTGCACCCTGGAAGTCCGCCAGTGTCGTAACTGAGCTCGACACATCTCGCGGTGGTTCCAGCAGCGGCCCATAGACCGTGCTCCGGTTTGGCACCAATAAAACTGTAAGCTCCAGGCCGTCCTTCCGCAATTCCGTTGCATACCACGCAAAGTACGCCGCCCACTCGGCTGCCGCCTTTTGCGGCTCGCTTGGCGACAGGAACTCGGCCGGCAAAAACACGATTGGCTCGCCGTTGCGCAGCCGATCTTCGATCACGAAATGCACAAACGAATTGGGCAAAAGCCAGCCGTTCTGCAGCCTCTTCTGTAACTTCACCGCCAACGCTTCCAGCGGGGACGCGTGCAGTTCATTAACGGGGGTCGCCAAACGGTCCGTCCATTCCGTCCCCAACGTACGAAACACCAGTCCCTGCAATTTCCCCTTCGCACCTTCGGGCGTCGTCGCCGGCGGCGCCTGCAGCGCCCGCGCTTCGAGAAATTCAAAAATGACTACGCCGTGTTGCAAATGAAGTCGCTGTGCCACCGCCTCCACGCTGCGCAGCCGGAGCGGCTGCGGAGACCCGGCGTTGTAAAAGTATTTTCCGCAGCGCCGGCTCAGCTGCGCCGAAAGTGTCTCGTTTTCGGCCAGCTCGCTACCCACTGCAAACGAATCGCCCACCACAATTCCCACCGGCTCGCCATTCGCGAGCGCCGGGGGATTGTGGAATCCATACGCGTCCGTGGTGAAATCCGCAACGCGATACTCACGCAGTGCCGGCAAATTCCCGATCGACGCTACGCCCCCATACGAATCCTCCCGGTGATAATGCTTGTTCGGAATAAATGGCCCAACGGCATTGGGCCAGTGGCGCAGCATCGCTTCCCACGCTCGAAACGTCAGCGGGTCCACCGGCACCAGCCGCAGCACCAAATCCAGCACCAAATACAAAATCATCAGGCGTGGCACCACCCGCCTAATGCTCCACAGGTCCGGTTTGGCCACATTCCCGCTCACGTCGTTTCACTCATTCCCTGAAATCCATCACCTAAAGCGCCTTTTTGTAACCACTTACGAGCTGAAGGTTGACCTGCCACGGCAGGCAGGCTCCCCCAGAACCAGCCGAGACAAATTGCAGCTCCAGCCTTTGAGACGGCTGTTCTTTCTTGGGGCCGTCAAACGGGCGGCGTATTTAACCAGGTAGTTAAATACGCCGCCTTTGAACCTTGTGTTCCTCTGCTGTTCCACTTTCTGAGCACCTTCGACGCTGCTTTCCGCTAGAACTGAAAATACAAAAATGGCGACTGCTGCCCGGAAGCAATTGCCAGTAGCGCCGCCGTATACCCCAAACTCAGCGCCGCGACGCCCAGCGGCTTCCACTCATGCTTCATCTCGAACGTGTTCGCTCCCAAATGCGCAATCAAGGCAGCCAGCAACATCACGATCAGCAAGCCAACGACACCGGGAAACAACCGGCCGTCCTGCAGGACAAACATCCGCGTGAGCACCGAGGCGGCAACCGAAAAATTGTCTGAGCGGAAAAACACCCACCCCGCGACAACCAGAAAAAACATCGCGCAGCGCTGAAACAAAACCGGCAAACGATCCCACGCCGAGCCCCACAGCCGGTACGAGCAAAGCAGAATCCCGTGATAGGCGCCCCAAATGACGAACGTCCAATTCGCGCCGTGCCACAGCCCGCCGAGCAGCATGGTGACCATCAAATTGCGGTACACCAGCCACGGCTCAACCCGGCTGCCACCCAGCGGAATGTACAGGTAATCGCGCAAACAGGTGGAAAGGGAAATGTGCCAGCGATGCCAGAAATCAGCAGGATTCAAGGCCTTGTACGGCGAGGAAAAATTCTGCGGCAACCGGATGCCGAACAAGTAGCCCAACCCCACGGCCATGTCGCTATAGCCCGAGAAATCGAAGTAAATCTGGTATGTATAACCCAGCACACAGAGCCAGACACCCAGCGTGGAAAGATGCCCAACATCTTTCCACGCCGGATTGATCACCGCCGCGATCGTGTCCGCGATCAACACCTTTTTCATCATGCCAATCGCAAAGAACGACCATCCAACATCGAGCCAACGCTTGCGGTCCGCATGATCGAGATTTTCCAGATCGGTTTCCACCTGCCGGAACCGCACAATTGGCCCGGCCACCAGCTGCGAAAATAGTGAAACGTAACAAGAGAACTCCCAGAAATTCCGCGTCGGCGTGATCACACCGCGATACGCATCGACCATGTAGCTGATGGTGTGAAACGTATAGAAGGAAATGCCCACCGGGAGAATAATGTTCAGCGAAGGCGTCGCGATGGACACATGCAGCCACGCACCAAGATGTGCCAGCGTGCCCACCGTAAAATTGAAGTATTTGAAGAAGCCGAGCAGCAGCAGGTCGATGGTGACCGGCAGCGCCAGAAACAGTTTGCGCTGCCGTGGGTTGGTAGCGCCGAGCATAGCAAGTCCCGCGAAGTAGCTCACCGCGGTGGACAACGCCATCAACGCGCAAAATTTGTAGTTCCACGTTCCGTAGAAAGTGTAACTGGCGACCGTCAGCCAGATGTACCGCTGGTTCTTGGTGTGCAGGCGCCAAAAACCAAAATAGACGACGGGAAGAAAAAAGAAGAGAAAGAGAAAGCTGTTAAAAAGCATGTGCGGGCCGCAGCGTAGCCGTAGCGCTCTGCTCCGAGGCCCAATAAATCGCGGAAGCATGCGGCGCCAGCGTCACGTCGACAGCATCCTTCGCGCCCAGGTCTTTGTGGTCCCAAATGTCGCGGAGATTGTACGGGCTGCTCTTCAGTCCCAAATCTTTCCACGTGTAGTGCAACGATTGCGCCGCGCCGTCCAGATTAAACACCGCCACGTACGCGCCGTCGCCCGATTCCGGCGTCGAGATCCACACCGCCGCTTTATCATTCGAAATTGCCGCGTGGCTGTTCGAAGCGTGCTGGTCCACTCCAATCAATTCCGCATTCGTCAACGCAGTTTCGGTCCACTCATCGCACAGGGTCAAATTTCCGCCCATAATGAGCGGCGAGCGAAAGATCGACCATAGGGTCAGCAACGTGCGCTGCTCATCGCGCGTTAACCGGCTTTTCCGCGGCTCGCCCCAGCCCGCCGCCGGCTCAAGGCGTCCAATCGGCAGCATGTCCGCATCCGGCCAGTGCCCTGGCCCCGAAAACGACGCCCACTTCGCCGCTCGCGCAAATTGATTCCCAACGCCCTGCGGGAAATCCTTGTCGCTGAACCATACATCCCAAACGTCATCCGAAATCCGCCACATCTGTGCGTAACGCCGCAATTCCGCCGCTTTCTCCAGCGGCGCCGGGCCCGGCGACAAGCTCAACACCATCGGTCGGTGCGTCTTGCGAATCGCCAGACTGATCATGCGAATCTCTTCCGGCTTGTACGGATGGCTGGCGATGCAGTCGACTTTCAAAAAGTCCACGCCCCAATCCGCATACAGCCGCGCGATTGAGTCGTAATAAGCCTGCGCTGCGGGCGAGCGCAGGTTGAGCCCATAGTTGAACGGGTTCCATGGGCAAGCATCGCTCGTATCCGCTGCGGCTTTCGCGGCGTAACGCGAACCCGCAATCGGCAGGTTCTGCCGCACCGCTTCGCGCGGAATCCCCCGCAAAATATGAATTCCAAATTTGAGTCCCAGCGAGTGTACGTAGTCCGCGAGCGGCTTGAACCCGGCACCCTGCTCCGCCGAAGGAATAGTATTCACCGCGGGCGTATAACGCCCGTTCGTATCCAAACTGAACTGCGCCGCAGCCGCATTGGTTCCCGCAGAATGATTCTTGACGTACCAGCCCGAATCCACCACCACATATTCCCAGCCGTACACCTTGAGATGCTTCGCCATCCACTCCGCGTTCGAACGAATGTCGGCTTCGCTGACTGTCTCGCCATATGAATCCCAGCTGTTCCACCCCATCGGCGGGGTAGCGGCGAGGACTTCCTGGTCCTGGGCCTCAGCTCTGCGAGAGTCGGTAGAAAGCATAACAATGAGGGACGCACAGGCGGCGCAGCAAATGGCGAGAAGCGGACTGGCACTTCGCGCGATCGATTTCATCCCCATAACCTGACCTTGATCATTGCGGCGGAGATTTTATGCGACAGAATCCGAAAGAGGTAGCGGAGTTTGCGTCGCGCCGGCGGCCCAGCAATTCGAATCGCGCACCGGCGCAAACGAATAACGGTGATAAGGCGTCGGCCCATGTTGCCGCAGGGCCTCCAGATGGTCCGCCGTCGCGTAACCCTTGTGGCGCGCGAGCCCATACTGCGGATAAATCAAATCCCACTCTCTCATTCGGTCATCGCGATGTGTCTTTGCCAGAATCGAAGCCGCGGCAATGGAAACGCTACGCGCATCGCCCTTGATGAGCGATTTTTGTTCGATCAACACGTCCAGCTGCATTGCGTCCAGCAATAAATAATCCGGCTGAATCGCCAACTGCTGCAGCGCCGCGGTCATGGCCTGCCGGCTCGCTTGATAGATATTCCACGCGTCGATCCGCTGCGCGTCCACTTCCGCGACGGCCCAAGCCAGCGCGTACTCCCGAATGCGCGGCGCCAGCTCCGCCCGGCGGTCCGGACTCAGCTTTTTGGAATCGTCCAGGCCGACAATCCGGCGCTTGGGATTGAGAATTACGGCCGCGGCGAACACCGGACCAAACAGCGACCCGCGCCCAGCCTCATCCAAGCCGGCGATGCGCATCCAGCCCAGCTTGCGCGCCTCACGTTCAAATCGTGTGGAACAAAGCCGCCCCATTGCGGCGAGATTTTAGCACGGAGAAGGCTGCGTCACTCGTGGCGCAACGCGCTCATGGGGTCGACGCGCATGGCACGCCGCGCGGGAACCCAAGCCGCAAAGAGCGCGACAGCGAGCATCCCCATCAGCGCCAAGGCCAATGGGTAAGGATCGTGGTCCTGCACTTGAAACAGCAGTGATTTCAATAGACGCATGCAGAACCATGCGCCGAAAAGGCCCAGGGTGGCACCCGCGGCGGTCCACAGTGCCACCCGCTTCAGAACCATCACCAAGATCTTACGCGGGCGTGCCCCCAAGGCCATGCGGATACCGATTTCGCGCGTTTGTTGAGCCACCAGGAACGCCACCAGACCGTAGACGCCGATGGCCGCGAGCGTCACGCCGATCCCCGCGAGAAGCGAAAGGAGCAGCGCGTTGAAGCGCGGCCGGTCAGCAAGTTTGCGAACCCGCGTGTTCATAGTCTCGATCACCACCGGCACCGTCGCGTCCACCTCCGCCACTTCTCTGCGGACCCAAGGGACCAGAGTGTCAACCGGGAGCGGACTGCGCAAGACCAAATGGCCGGATTGGAAATAGCCGTCCGGCTCCTGCTTCCATGGAATGTAGAATTCCGGGTCCATGCCTCGGGCTAAGCCGTCGTTTTTTACGTCACCTGCGATTCCAACGATGATTCGCCAGCTGGACTGGCTTCCGAAACGAAAAGAATTTCCGAGCGGATCCTCACCACCCGGGAAGAGTTTTTTTCCGAGAGTCTCGCTTAGAATCACGGGACATTCCGCAGACGATAGATCCTCCGGCCGAAAACCGCGACCGGCGAGAATAGGAACGCCCAGCGCGGCGAAGTATTCGGGTGTGACGTAGCGGTACCCAATCATCCCGCCGGTGCCGGCGCTAAACTTCACATGATGAGGGATTTCAATGGACGAAAGAAAAGTCGCTTGCATTCCGCCGGAAGGTGGCAAAGTGTCGCTGATGGCCAACTGCGTCACGCCGGGAATTGCTTGCACTCGTTCCGCCACGCGTCGGAAGAATGCCAGCTGTGCGGTAGCATTTGGGTAGCGGTATTGCGCCAGCGCAATTTGCACATCCAACGTGTGTTTCACATCCATTCCGAGCGGCACGGTTTCCAGGTTCCACAAACTACGGAGGAGTAGCCCGGCACCAGTAAGGAGCACCAGCGCCGCCGCGATTTGGGCGGCCATGAGCGACTGACGGATGAAGCCGGAAGATCGCCTGCCCGCATCCTTTCCGGCGAGCATCTCGGAGGACGGTTGCCGCATCGCCGGCGCTAGCCCAAAGATAAGTCCGGACGCCAACGACGCCGCGACCGCGAAAATTAGAACGCGGAAATCGAGTTGCGCTTGCTCAAGCCGCGGGACTCCGTCCGGCGCAATCGAGACCAGCACGCGCAACAGTGCATAGGCCACGACCCAGCCTACTGCGCCGCCGAGTGATGCCAGCGCGAGGCTCTCCGTGAGGCCCTGTCTGATCAGCCGCGCTTTCGTTGCCCCCAGCGCCGCGCGAACCGCCAGCTCGCGCTGCCGGCCTGTGGCTCGCGCCAGCAGAAGACTGGCGACGTTGGTACATGATACGAGCAAAACCGCCACCACCGCGATCATGAACATCCACGAAGCCGTGCGTGCGTCCTGAATCTGGCGGTCGCGCAGCGAACGCACGCGAAACGACACCTCATGCTGGAACTGCGGAGGAACAAAGTGCAGCGATTGCTGAAACAGCGGCTGCATGGCCGCAGCTGCTTGCGCGACCGAAATCCCTGGCTTGAGCCGCGCGAAAGCACGCAGAAAGGTTTGCCGCGCTTGGGGGCTGCGATCCGTTGAGCCATCCAATTGTGCTGGAAGCAGAATGTCGTCCTGCCCCAGCGTAGGCATTTCGAATCCTTTAGGTAGAACGCCCACCACCACCGTGGGATGGCCGTCTAACGAAATGGCCTGCCCCGGAAGCTCGGGATTCGAGGCAAAACGCGAGCGCCACAATCCGTAGGAAATCAGCGCCACTCGCGGGCCATTCGGTTGATCCTCATCGCCAGTGAAATTCCGCCCCAGAAATGGCTGGATGCCGAAGGTCGGCAGAAACGTGGACTCCACCAGCGCGCACTTCAGCCGCGCCGGATTCTGCTGCGTAAGGTCGCAATCGCGTCCACCGGGCACGAGCGAGGTCAGCGAGGCAAACGGCGTCTGCGCTCTTCGCCAGTCGAAGTAATCGGGCCCCAATACGAACTCCAACGATTCGAACGGGGCCGTATCTCCAAAACTGACCAATTCCTCGTCGTGCGGATACGGCAAAGCGCGGAATAAAATTCGGTCCACCACGCTGAAAATCGCGGTCGTCGAGCCAATTCCCACGGCCAAGGTGAGAATCGCGACCGCCGCAAAGGCCGGCCGTTTCCGGAGCGAGCGGATGGCAAAACGCGTATCCTGGACCACAGCATCAAAAAACGGCAGGCCACGTCGCTCGCGATACAGCTCTTTGGTTTGCTCTAATCCACCGAATTCACGATGCGCAGCTCGCCGCGCCTGCTCCGCATGCATGCCCCGCCGGATGTTCTCTTCGGTGAGCGCTTCGAGATGGCCGCGTAGTTCTGTGTCGAGCTCCTGGTCCCCACGTTTCTTCCCGAAGAGTCCTCTCAAACGCCAGGCAATAATTCGCAGCCATTCCATTTCAGGCTCCTTCCGTGCGTCCCAGCAGCCGGGCGATCAGTGCTGCCATGCGCTCCCAGTTTTCCGTTTCCGCCGCAAGCTGTTTACGCCCGAGCCGCGTCAGCGCGTAATATTTGGCCTTCCGGTTGTTTTCCGACACTCCCCATTTGGAGGAAATCCAGCCCCGCTGCTCGAGGCGCAGCAATGCCGGATATAAGGTGCCCTGGTTCAGCCGGAGCAAATCTGCGGAGACCTGCTGGATTCTCACGGCGATGCCGTAACCGTGCAGGGGGCCCAGAGCCTCCAGTGTTTTCAGTACGATCAAGTCGAGCGTGCCTTGTAACACTTCCCCGCGGCGCTGCGTCATCCTCGGGTTCTCCTTTTGACGGTCTACAGGAGACTAACCTGGCTCCTGTTGAGCGTCAACAGGTGTTGCCTCTGTAGACGAATGGACCCGCCAATTGTTCCACGTGAAACAGAATTTTTCGGTGAAACGAAACCGCTTCCGGCTGCCGGCGCCTCTGTGTCGCTCGAAGGACCCGCTCCGATTGACGCCGGGCACCGCAGGACCTAGGATGACCGGGCCAATTTCACCCACTGCATGATCGGGAGAACGCTAATGCCTTCACTTTCTTCGACTTGCCTCACCGTTTCGGCCGCTCTCGTCGGCTTCACGCTTCTCGCTGCGCCGCCTCGCGCCGCCGCTCAAGGCCTCGTCAGCAGCGATCTTTCCCGCTTCCGCTTTGTTGGCGACGCCGTCTTTTCCCCCGACGCCCGCCGCATCGCCTACACCGTCATTCTCTACGACCGCCCGGGCCGCCCGAGCCCGCAGCTCTGGATCATGGACCTGGCCACACAAAAACCAACTCGCATTGGCGCTGAAAAAGATGTCGCCGGCAATCCCCATTGGTCCCCCGACGGCAAATGGCTCGCCTTTCAAGGCAGCGTCGGCGATCAACACGGCTTGCTCCTCGCGCACGCCGATGGCTCCGGCGTCACCACCCTCACCTCCGACATGCACGGCACCAACAGCCCGCTCCCCGGCACCGGCGAAGACGTGACCTGGTCCCCCGACTCCAAGCAGATCGCCTTCATCTCTTCCACGCCCGACCCGCGCTATGCCGAAGCCTCCGGCGATCCCATGGTCATCACGCGCTATCTCTACAAGCCCGACGCCGGCGAAGGCATGACCCGCTTCAACGACAATCGGCGTCTCCACATTTTCGTCGTCGATGTCGCCAGCAAGCAGGTCAAGCAATTGACACAGGGAATTTACGACGAGCACTCCATCGACTGGTCGCCGGACGGCAAGCAAATCCTGTTTGCTTCGAATCGCGAACCGAATCAGGATGAGTTCTTCAACTACGACGTGTTCACCCTCAGCATCGCCGACAACTCCATGCACCGACTCACTGCCACGGAATTCAACGAATACGATCCGGTCTGGTCTCCCGACGGCAAGCACATCGCTTATCGCGGCACGCGCCGCGGCCTCACCGACCGCGAAACGACTATGGAAGATACGCACGTCTGGGTCATGAATGCGGACGGCAGCGATCGGCGCGAAATTGGCGCCGCGATTGACGATCGGCAGGGCTCGCCGCACTGGTCCCCCGACAGCAACTCCGTCTACTTCACCGTCCAGGAGCGCGGCAGCAATCACCTGGTCCGCCTCCCCATCTCTAGCGGCGCGCCTGAATACATCCTCAGAGATCCCGGCGGCGTCGGCGGATTCTCCGTCGCGAAGGATGGCACGCTCGCCTACGCGTACACATCGCTTCGCGATATGGCCGAGCTTTATCTTAAGAAAGGCGGCGCCGGTGCGCAGAAACTGACCGACCTCAACGCCGAAATTCTGTCCGGTAAACAGCTCGCCGAGGTCGAGTCTTTTACCTTCGTCAGCAACGACAACAAATTCGAAGTCGAAGCTTTCCTCACCAAACCCGCCGGCACAACCGCTGATTCGAAGCGGCCGCTCATCGTCAACATTCACGGCGGCCCGCACGGCCAGAATGGCCCCGGCTTCAATATCCGCAACCAAATCTACGCCGCCCACGGCTTCGCCGTGCTCAACGTCAACTATCGCGGCTCCACCGGTTACGGCCAGAGATTCGCCGACGCCGTTTTCGGTGATCAGGACGGCAACGAAGGCCAGGATGTTCTTTACGGAGTGAGCGCGGCCGTGCGCCGCTATCTCTGGATTGACCGCGAACGCCTGGGCATCGAAGGCGTCAGCTATGGCGGCCAGCTGAGCGATTGGCTCATCACGCAAACCAACGAATTCAAAGCCGCCATCCCCACCGCCGGCATCGCCAATCTCATCAGCTACAACTACATGACCTACTACAACCAATATGAAGAAATGGAATTCGGGCAGTTTCTTCATCAAGGTACGTTGATGGACGAAGCCTGGAAGCGCTCCGCTCTACGCTTCGTCGCCCAAGCGCATACACCCACCATGTTGTGCCACGGAGAAAACGACAACGACGTGCCCATCGCCGAAGCCGAACAGTTTTACGTCGCGCTAAAAGACGTCGGTACGGAAGCCGTCTTCGTCCGCTACCCGCGCGAAGGCCACGGCATCCGCGAAACCAAGCACGTCATCGACTGGACCGACCGCTCGCTCGCCTGGTACGACCAACATTTCCCCAAGCCCGGCTCCGAAGGCATCACCAACGTCCAGCCGTAGCGCATGGCGAATTCGGAGGTAACGTGAACCGGCTCGCAACAGCAACCGCGCTTCTTTTTCTCTGGCCTCCGATTTTTGCTGGCCAACCTGACAAAACAGCCAAGATCTCTTGCAGTTCCGAAGCCCTTCCTTCTTACATACAACGGCAGCTTGGAAATGAATTTGGAACTTGGCGCATTCAAAAGGAGGAATACCTGAGCCCAAGAGCACACGGTAGCTGGGAGTCGGAAAAGCCGTTGACGTGCCCTGGAATCGCAGTTGGCCACTTCGAGAACGCCGAAACGCTTTCCTACTCGGTCCTTCTGGTACCTGAAAAACAAACAGATGCTGGATACAGGTTTCTCGTGTTCAATCAGAAAACTAGTAATGCTAATGAGCGCCCGTTGCTCGTCGACAAGTCAGACGACAGTGGAGCGCGCAATTATTTTCTTCATACTACTTCGCTAAACAAATTTTTTGACGCGGCCTCTCGAAAAAAGTTCCAAGCTCACGCGCCAGATGGCATATTGCTGGTCGATTCAGCCGAAAACGAATATGAGGTGGACGTGTACTATTGGTCGGCAAGCCGCTATCAGCATAGCCCGATAGACTACTAGAAAAAAAAGGAGCGACGCTTCTAGAAAAAGCGTCGCTCTGTCCCGGCAAATCGCTGCCGCCTGGCCTGCAATTTCTTTCCGTTAATTTTTGGTGCTGGCCAGTTCGTCCGAGAACACGGCTTCAAACCGTTTCTCTTCTTCCTGGTCGTGCAACATCACGACCGGCACCACACGGCACGACCTCTTGCAGGAATGGCATTGCGTCACTTCGCCTTGCAAGTCCTGCAAAAATCCATCGGTAAAATGATACAGCGCACGTTCGCGCCGGGCGTTCTTTTCGTCCCGCGCACCGCAGTAGGGGCACACGAACTCGACTTTGTCCTGCTGCGGATCGCGGTCCAGAGCTGCCCACCCGGTGCGGCGCACGCCAATTACCTCAATATGCCCGCTCATCGGTACAGCCTCCTTCAGATCCACGTCCACACGCCATGGGATGCGCCAGGCATCCGTTTCGGTTCATGGAAATAAGTCTTTCTAAATCAAGAAGATGTAAATCTAAGGTTTTGTATTTAACCACAAGGTTAAATAGCGTCCGCCATCCGAAATCTGCGGCTCTCCAGGTCGAGCGCGGCGCGGTCGAGCTCCGAACCGGGTGCCGTTTACTATTCAGCTTTCGCCAATCGCCATCCACGAGCCACTGCTCCCTGGGAACTAACCCGCGCTGCCGGTGTCCAAAGCTGAGAGGACGCGCGCACCCTCACATCCCTGCGAGCGCGGCGCTGGCCTCCTGCGTCTTTACGAGCAACCCGCAGGAAGCCGGCGTCGCAGAAAATCTCAATTCTTCGCTCGCGGAAAACTTCTGTGGAGGTGTGTGATGTCCGTGGAACCTGGCCCCCGCCCGTCCGAATTTGCTTCGCTGCAAAGTTGTTTTGTCGAAGGCACTCCCGAGCAGCGCGCCCGCGAACGCCGCATCCGCCGCCGCGCGCTGATCATTTCCGTTGCCGCGCAGGCCGCCATTCTTACTGCCATCATCTTGCTGCCACTATTTGCGAGGCCCGAACGGCTCGTCTATGCCAATCCAATTCCCATCCCGCCGTACTCGCGCAACCCGGCTCCTGTTCGGCCAGCTACGAGTCCGCATCCCACAATCCTGCGCAACCACATCGTAATTAACCCATTTGCTGCGCCGGATCACATTCCTCAGCGGGTTGATCAAACGCGCGACGACAACGTTGCGGATTCTGAACCAGCTGGTTTCCTGCCGGCTCCCCCGAACGGAGCTTGCCCCGGCTGCATCCCCATGGCGAGCACCAGGCCACAACCGGTGCGTCCCACAGAAACGAGACCGTCAGGGCCAGTCCGCATACGGATGACCCACCTCGAACCAGCGATGCTGATCCAGCGCGTAGAGCCCCAATATCCCGTCCTGATGCGCCAAATTCGGCGCAGTGGCCGAGTAGACTTGCGCGCCATCATTGCCATCGACGGAACGATTCAATCTCTCCAGGTGGTCAGCGGCGATCCAGGTTTCATCCAATCCGCTCTCGACGCGGTCCGGCAATGGCGCTACCGGCCAACCGTCCTCAACGGTCAGCCCGTCGAAATCGACACCTTCATCACGGTCCAATACAACCTGCAACAGTGAACCTGCAGCTGCGGCTTCACGCCGGAGCTTTCCGCCTCGCGTTTCGTGCCACTCCAAAAATGGACGGGGTCTGCTCCCGCGAGAAGCAGACCCCACTTTTTTCGGGTAACTCGGGTGCGCAGGGCCGCGTCTGCCTTTACTTCTGCGCGGCCCTGCCCGCAGCGATGTTGTAGCGAAGACTGGATATATTGCGATGAAAAACGCTACAGTGGCCCGCACCCACCGAACAATTATCTGGGCATCCCGAGTCGATTATTTCCTACAACATGGCCTCGCCCGAATAGCGCGCAATGACTTCCCGCGTTTCGTCGCGTAGCCGAATCAATTCATGCCAGGATGTGTTCTGTCCGTTCGTGCCTGTGTCGGCGCCGGTCCGGGGATAAATCGGCGCCGAAACCGTGATCGTCACGTGTGCGTGTCGCGGCAAATAGGTCTCATCGCGTAGCACCTTCCGCGTGCCCTCCAGTGAGACCGGAATGATGGGCACGTTCGCATCCACCGCCGCGCGGAATGCTCCCAACTGAAACGGCCGTACGCCGTCCTCCGGGAAAAATGTCCCTTCCGGAAAAACAAACACCGACTCGCCGTTCCGCAGCAAGCCTTCCAACTGTTCCGATTGCTGCAGCCGCGCCTGCGCATCGCTCCGGTCAAACGACACGTGCCCCATCTGCAGCAAGAAACTCCCGATCAGCGGCATCTGTGTCACTTCCCGCTTGGCTACAAACCGGTAGTTCACGCCCAATCCCAGCATCAGCGGCAATACATCGAAGTAGCTGGCGTGATTCGAAGCAAACACTTTCGCGCCGGCGACGTTCAAATTCTCTCTTCCGTTCACCGTTACCCGGCAACCGATCAACGCAAACAGGATTCGCAGCGCCCTCGACGTGAACTCTCCCGCTTTGCGATGATCCCGAATGCACATCACAATCGTCCACGTCGGCACGATCCACACCGCAAACACCACATAAAAATACAAACCGTACAAAACGTCGCCGCAGCGGCGCAACGCCGACCACACATCGCGTCCGAGCGTCCGCGCGATGCTCGCGACCGCCAACCGCGCAATCTGTGCCCACGCCGGCGCCCGCCCCGCGCCCAACGCGCCCGAGACAAAAAGCCGTTTCGTTTCCTCGCGCCGCAATTTTCCGCTGGACGTCTTTGGAATACTCCCTGGCGCAAGCAACTCCACGCGGTCCGGCGGCAGCCCCAATCCTTGCGTGACCAACTCTGTTACGGCGGCCGCGATCGCGGTGCGCCGCGACGCCTCCCGCTCACGAGACTCCGCCACGACTACCAGCTTCTCCGTCCCGCTGCCCTCATCCTGCAACCCGAACGCCACCACACATCCCTTCCGCACGCCCTCCGCACGCCCTGCCAACTCTTCCACTTCATGCGGATATAAATTCCGCCCGCCCTTGATGATGATGTCCTTCACCCGCCCCGTGACGTAAATCTCTCCATCCGCCACGTAAGCGCGATCCCCCGAATTTACCCACGCATACTCGCCCTCACTCGAGAGCCCGCGCGGCAACAACTTCGCCGTCGCTTCCGCATTTTCGTAATACCCCCGCGTCGCCGAAGGCCCGCGAAACCACAAAAATCCTTCTGTTCGCTCCGGCACTTCCTCGCCCTGCGAATCGACGATCCGCACCTCGTGCCGTGGTACGGCTCTCCCGGAGGATACAAACGCAATGGCGGTCGCATCTTCTTTTTCCGCCGGAATCGCTCGCCCTTCCGTCGCGAACGCCTCGCGTTTCACGCGATCAATCAACGGCCCGCGCCCGAGCGGCGGAAACGTCACCGCGAGCGACGCTTCTGCCAATCCATACACGGGCAACTGTGCCTCGCGCCGGAATCCATACCGTTCGAATCGCGCCGCAAATCGCTCGAGTGTTTCCGGATTCACCGGCTCCGCGCCATTCAACGCGGCGCGCCACGAACTCAAATCCAGCCCTGCAATATCCTTGTCCGCGATTTTTCGTACGCATAGCTCATAAGCAAAATTCGGCGCCGCCCCTACCGTTCCGCGATATTTCTGCACTGCTTTCAGCCACCGCTCCGGACGCGTCAAAAACGCCAGCGGCGACATCACGGCCAGCGGCAATCCAAAATACAGCGGCGCGAGCCACGCTCCAATCAGTCCCATATCGTGATACAGCGGCAGCCAGCTCACGCAGGCATCACCGTTTCGAATCTGCACCGCTTCACCGATCGCCCGGATGTTCGCCAGCAAATTGCCGTGCGTCAGCACGACTCCTTTCGGATGGCCCGTCGAACCCGATGTGTATTGCAGCAGGGCGATGTCGCTGGTCTTTCGCACGCGGCTGCCCGTCAGGTGCAGCGGCAGGGCCCCAGGCGGCGGGGGCGGCGCATGGTCTGCCGCATCCAGCAACTTTTCGGCATCCGCTACTTCCGCCAGCGTCGGTACCTTCGGCTTCAGCAGCCGCGCCACCGCTTCTGCCTGCCGAAACGTCAATAGCAAACAGACCCCCGCGTTTTTCAGAATCGCCGATTGCCGCTGCGCATACTCTTCCATCCGGTCCGCGCGAAACGGTGGGTAAATCGGCACCGGCACCGCGCCTGCCAGCAGAATTCCCGCGTAGGAAACAAAAAACTCTCGGGAAGTTGGCAACATCAGCGCCACGCGGCCGCCCGCCGGCACGCCCCGCCGCGCCAGCTCCGCCGCGCAGCGCTGCCCCGCTGCATACAACTCGCCAAACGTCAGCGTGACGTTGCGCTCTTTTCCTTCCTTTTCTTCGGCAATCGCCAGGTGCGTTCGCTCGGCGTCATGCATCCCGCGATAACGCAACACTTCTTCTAGCGTCTGCGCTGACGCCACCCCTGCGTCAGCCTCTTCGTCGGCAAGATTTCTCGCCGCGGCAAATCCGGCCACCGCGACGCCCGCGTCCACGCCAGTCGCCTCTAGGCCTGGCAAGGCGCAAATCGCGCGCGCCAAATCGCCCGGCGTATTCGCCTCCGCAATCACACTATCGGGCAGCGCCACGCCCAGCTGCGCCTCCAGCCGCGCTGCCAACTCGACCCGCTCCAGACTCCCCAGCCCCAAATCGCGGTCCAACTGCGCGCCCGCATTGAGCATTGGCAAAGCACCGCGGCTACCTAACTCCTCGAGCAGGCCACGGATCACTTCCAGCACGCGTTGCTGCACTTCCATTGCGTCAAGTTGGGTTGCAGGAGTCGCCACAGGTCGCACCAAAACCATCACACGGGAGGCCGCAGAGTCGCGTCGTTCGACGCGCCGAGCGCCGCGCAGACTGAAGCTCCCGACACCGGCCCGCGCCCGCAGCGTACCACGCACGCACGCCCTTTGCCATCGGCGACCCCCGCCATTTGTGCGGAAATAAAGAAGATATCCCGGGGCCGAGGCGCCGCAGTTTTAGGCGAACGACTGCGACTGGCCCCGAGATCGCGGTTGGTTTTTTCGGCCAACACCCGCTTTTGCCGTGTGTGACGCACGCCACGCGCGTCAGGTTTCAGCTGACTTCGGCATTTCCTGCAAGATTGCTACTTCAAACGCGCGTTGAACCACGCCATCGTGCGGTCCACCACGTCGCGCTGATGTTCCGGCTTGGCGAACATGTGCCCTTCATGTTCGTAAACGACAAACTGCGTCTCTACCCCCAGCGTCTTCAGCGCGTGCCAGAATTCATACGACTGCGGCGCCGGCACTTCGCCGTCCGAGTCTCCCACCAAGATCAGCGTCGGCGTTTTGGCGTGCTTGATGAAATTGATGGGCGAACTCTTGGCATACACCTCAGGATCGTCGTACACCGACTTGCCAAAGAACGGGATCATCCACTGATCAATCAGATTTTCGCCGTAATAGCTCTGCCAGTTCGAAAGTCCGGCTCCGGCCATCGCCGCTTTGAAACGATTCGTCTGCGTCACCGCCCACATCGTCATAAAGCCGCCGTAGCTCCAGCCGCAGATGCCCAGCCGCTCGGGGTCCACGGGCGCGATACGAATCGCTTCATCCACGCCAGCCATGATGTCCTTGAAATCGCCGTAGCCGAAATCCTTCACGTTGGCTCGCGTGAACGCTTCGCCCTGCCCAAAGCTGCCCCGCGGATTGGGAAAGAAAACAAAATAACCGGCGCCCGATAGCGGTGCCGCATACGAGTGCGAATTCGGCCATGCCGACTCCGTTGCCAGGCCCGGCCCACCGTGCACGTTCACCACCAGCGGATACTTTTGGTTGGGATCAAAATCCGTCGGATACAGCAGCCACCCTTGCACGTCAAATCCACCGTTTTTCCAGTGAATGCTTTTCGCCTCGCCCCAATGCGCCTGCAAATCCTTGTTCTTCTGGGTGATCTGCGTCCACGAGCCGATAGCGCCCGCCCACACTTCCGGCGGCGCGCTGAACGAACTGCGGAGCACCGCAGAAACCTTCGTGTCGCGCGAGAGCGAAAGATTGATGCCCCAGTTGCCCGCCGTAAGCTGGCCCGCCTCGCGAAACAATTCATTGATCTGGTTGTTCGCCGGATCAACCGACGCAATTCCCGAATCGCCCTGCACATATTCGCCGAAAATAATTTTCGCGTCCGGCGTCCAGGACAGCCATGTCGCCGAAGCCTTCATATCCGGCGTCACATTCGTGGCGTCACCCCCGGTCGCTCCAATCGTGAAAATGTCGCCGCCCACGCTCGGCTCGTCACTCATCAAGCCGCCGATAAAGGCGATGCGCTGCCCGTCCGGCGACCACGCTGGATTCGCAATCTGCAGCGGTGGCTTGTAAATCGATTTCATCAGCCCCGTCGCCGCATCCAGCGTGTACAACTCCGCGATGTACCAGTTGTTATCGCCATTCCCGAGCGCCGCGGTCACCGCAAAGCGCCGCCCGTCCGGCGCCCAGTCATATTCGTAAACGTAGGTATCCGCCGGTGAGATTTGCCGTAACTTCCCGCTCGCGACATCGATGACCGCCAGCCGCTGCTCGAAAAACGCGTCCTTAATCTCGCCAGTCTCCGGCGTCTCCGCCACCAGCGGCCCTGCTTCGCGCGTCGCGTTTTCTGTAAACAGCACCGCGATCGACTTTCCGTCCGGGGACCAGCCCGGCGTCGCCAAGAATCCCTTCACCTGCGTCAATTTTCTCGCCGTACCGCCAATCGCTTCGATCACGTACAACTGTTGCTGCCCTTTCTTCGCGGCATCGGAAAGAAACGCAATCTTCTTGCTGTCCGGCGACCAGGCCACTCCGCTTTCCGCATGCATCGCATCCGCCACGCCCGCGCCGATTCGTCGCGCCGGAGTCCTTGCGCTGCGCTCCTGAACGTAAATCACCATATCGCCCGTCGCGACGCCTTTCTTCGTGATCACGTCTTCCACCCACGCCACTTTTCTCCCATCCGGAGAAATAGCCGTCTGTTCGAACCGGTGCGTCAGAAACAACGTGTTCACCGTTTCCTCGACGCCGCGCGCCGGCTTTTCTTTGGCCGCGGCCGCCAGCCGATTTTCCGCTGCTTGCTTCGACCCGTTCTCTGCTTGCGCAGAAATGCCGCGTGGCAAACCAAGAAAAGCTGTCAAAACAATTGCCAACAACGCCACAACCCGTGGGCGATTCGTCATCGATCCATCCTTTGCTTCACGCACTCTCGGCGCGAGTACGATAATGCCGCCGCTCGCTCGCCGCAAGCATCCGTCCTGCGAAGCCGCGCGCGCAACTCTCTCCGCTCGGAGTAGAATCTCCCAACGCTTTGCCATGCCCGAACGAGTGGAAATCAATGATGCGATCTTCGCGGAGACACTCATGCCCAACGTAAAAACCATCCTGGCCGATTTGAAAAAGAAAGGGAAAGAAAATACGCGGGTCATCTACTCTCGCCACGGTATGAACCCGGACCGCCTGTACGGCGTCAGCACCGCCGACATGAAGACGGTCGCGAAATCCATTCGCGGCGAGCAAGCCCTCGCCGGCCAGCTCTACAAGACCGGCGTCATGGAGGCCATGTACATCGCGGGAATGGTTGCCGACGGCGCGAAAATGTCCGCGCAGGAATTGCAAGCCTGGGCGGAAGGCGCCGCTGACTTGCAAATGATCGCCGAATATACCGTGCCCTGGGTTACGGTGGAAAATCCGGCTGCTCGGGAGCTCGCCCGGAAGTGGATGGATTCAAACAAAGAGCGCGTGGCGGCCGCCGGTTGGTGCACTTATTCCGGCTTGCTCGCGACGAAGAACGACGCCGCGCTGGACTTGGCGGAAATTGAGAAGCTGCTGGATCGCATCGCCAAAGAAATCCATTTCGCCCAGAATCGCGTGCGCTACACCATGAACGGCTTCGTCATCTCCGTCGGCTCCTATGTCAAGCCGCTCTTCAAAAAAGCCAAAGCGGTCGCGGCGCAAATCGGCGACGTTTCCGTCGACATGGGCGAAACCTCTTGCCAGGTCCCGCTGGCTACCGCCTACATCGCGAAAATCGAAAAAGCCGGCCGCCTCGGCAAAAAACGCAAAACGCTCCGCTGCTAGTGGCACCGGCTTCAGCCTGTGCTCGCCACAACTAAACCACACGCTGATCTGCGCAGCGCTGGGTCAGACTCGATGCATCTCCGCCCGTGCAAACACCGAACACGAAATCTCCCGGCCCGCGCGGTCACGCGACACCAATTCCCCCGCCGTAATTTCCGCCGGCAGGCTCTTCAGCATCTCCTGCAAAAACGCCTCCAGTTGCCCCGCCTCTGCTCTGGTCTGCCCGCGCGTCAAAACCGTTGTGTACGTATTCAGCAAAACAAACAGCGGCGCGTCCGATAGCAATTGCCGGCATCCGCGCAACAGAGTCGGCAGAGCTTCTTCCACTTTCCACAACTCCCCCTTGGGCCCGCGCCCAAACCGCGGCGGATCAAGAATTAGTCCATCGTACTTTCGCCCGCGCCGCACCTCTCGCGCGACAAAGGTTAGCGCATCGTCTATCAACCAGCGGATTCGTCGTTCGCCCAACTTGGAAAGCGCCTGGTTTTCGCGCGCCCACGCAATCGCTTGCTTCGACGCATCCACATGCGTCACCTCGGCTCCAGCTGCGGCGCAAGCCAACGTCGCTAGTCCCGTGTACCCGAATAGCGACAAAATCTTCGGCGCACTGTCGCCAGACGGAAGCGCCGGGGCCTTTCGTTCGGCAACCGCCGCCTCGATTAGGACACTCATCCAATCCCAGTGCCCCGCCTGGTCCGGAAACACTCCCACGTGCCCCGCCGGCGTCGGCTGCACCAAAAATGCCAGGTCACCGCGCCGCATTTCCCAGCGTTGCGGCACGCCTCGCGAGAATTTCCATTCACCTTTTCTCGCCCGCGCCACCTGTACAAATTCTCCCTGCGCCGCGTCCCACACTTTCTTCCCCAACGCCGGCGACCACTTCGCCTGCGCCTCCGGGCGTACCAGCGCCACTACTCCAAACCGCTCCAGCTTCCGCCCGGCTCCGCTGTCAATCAATTCATACTCCGCCCACTCCGGCGACAGCGTTTCGATGCGCGGCAGTGGGCGCGTTGCGACCGACAACTTTTTGCCCCCACTCATGATGCGCATTATGCGCCAACTCCAAGGCGCGAGGAGGAGAACTGCGGAAACGCGGCTCCCGCGCTCCCGTCATAGTGAATGTCTTTTGAAGTGGCTCCAGAAGTGGTGTTGAAGGTCGCAGCTTCAGCTCGGACTATGAGTCTGGGAGCCCATCGGCTTTAGCCGCTGGGGAATTAGTTGGCATTGCTCGAGTGACTCATGAGACGAATTCCAGCCCGTCAGTGCAAATGCCGACTCGCTGCAACCGTTGTCTTGGTGGCCGTTCCTCTCGCCGCGTGCAACCAGCATCCAGCAGCACCCGCTGCCTCTGCGGCGAACTCCGCCGACCAACAAACAATTCACGAAGAAGCCGTCACTTTCACCAACGGCGACATCACACTCGCCGGCACGCTCTTTCTTCCGGCTGGCCCCGGAAAGCATCCCGCCGTCGTCCTCTTTCATGGCTCCGGCCCACAGCAGCGCGACATGTCCACGGCGCGGTGGTTCGCCGAGCAGGGCCTTGCCGCGCTGGCCTACGACAAACGCGGCGTAGGCGAATCTACCGGCGATTTTCGCGCGGTTCCGTTCATGGATCTCTGCGCGGACGGACTGGCGGGCATCGACTATCTGAAATCGCGCACGGAGGTCGCTGCGAAGCGCATCGGCGTCTGGGGCCTAAGCCAGGGCGGATGGCTTGGCCCGCTCGCCGCGTCTCGTTCCGCGGACGTCGCCTTCGTTATCGCCGTGTCCGGCCCGGGCGTTTCCCCCGGCGAACAAATGATCGTTTATTACGCCAACGAACTGCGCAGAGCAGGCCTTGCGGAACGTGATGTTCAGGAGGCCAGCAGTCTCCGCCGCGAAATCTGGACGTACATGGAAACCGGACAGAATTACGAGAAAGCCAAAGCGGACTTGGAACATGCGCACGCCAGGCGGTGGTTCGGAAAAGCCAAAGCGCAACAGGACGATTCCTTCGGCCCGTTGCCGCCGCCCGCCGAACGTAGCAAGCCCGTAGGCCGAAGCAATCTTTGGTTCGGCCAGGAAGCCGTCTACGATCCCGTCCCCGCGCTCCGCGCCTTGCACGTCCCCGCGCTTTTTCTGTTCGGCGACGAGGACCAGCTCATCCCCGTGCCCGAAAGCGTTGCCGTCCTTCGCCGCGTGCAAGCCGAAGACCCCCACCACAACTTCACCATCCGCGAATTCCCAAACGCCGACCACGGCATGCATTTAACGTCCGGCGACGGCGGCCTCGACCCCGATTACCTCCGCACCATGCAAGCCTGGCTCGAAGCCAACATCCAGAAAGCACGATGAACTTTCGCCGCGGCTTTCTTGACCCTGCGTAAGCGGGTCGCATACACTATCAAATTCTAGACCTCTCGCTGAAGTGGCCTGTAGGCTGCTCGTGTGCGCAGAGGACTCACGGCTGCACCGCATCGCTTGCGGCCCGCATCCATAAAGGGGGATTGCTTTGCCAAAGCGCACTTATCAACCGCGGAAACGCCGCCGCGCCAAGACGCACGGCTTCCGCTCGCGCATGAAGACCGCCGGCGGCCGCAAAGTTCTCGCGGCTCGCCGCAAGAAGGGACGCCATCGCCTCACGCCCGAGTGACGCGGGCCAGCACTATCCGCGCGAGGCGCGGCTGCTGCGGCGTGGCGAATTTGACGCCGTCTACCGCGCCGGCAAGCGGCGCTCGAGTTCCCACTTCACCGTTTTTTTTCGCGCCAACGCCGCATCCGCGAGCCGCTTTGGGTTCAGCGTCAAAAAGGCTCTCGGCGGCGCGGTGGTGCGCAATCGCATTCGCCGGCGGGTACGCGAAATTGTTCGCTGCCATCGCGCCGAGATTGCTCCGGGATGGGACGTCGTGATTCACCCCAAGAGCAGCGCGGCGCAAGCGGAGTTTACGGCGCTAACCGCCGATTTGCTGCGGCTCTTGCGCAGTGCGTAATGGAATAAACGCGATGAAGTCGCATGACGCCAAGTTTGCTAGCGCCAACGATGCTCCGCCTGTTGCGGCAACGAGCACCCACGATGCGTCTGGCGAAGCCGCCACGCCTCGACCGCCCCAGGTGAAAATCGCGCTGCTCGCCCTGCGTATCTATAAGGGATACTTCTCGCCCTGGCTCGGCGGCGGTTGCCGGTTTGATCCGACCTGCTCCGTCTATATGTACCAGGCCATCGAGCGGTTCGGCGTGTGGCGCGGAGTTTGCCTTGGCTTGCAGCGGCTAGCGCGTTGCCAGCCCTTCTCCAAAAAGTTTGGCTACGATCCCGTACCGGAAAAAGAGATGCCACCGTTGACTAGTAAAACGCTAACGCGGCCCACCAGCCCCAGCAACACCACGCCGAAAGAGGCGCATTTGTGAGCGATCCCCAACCCAACCAGCCACAAAAAAAGAAGGAACTCTCCGGAGAGCTGCGCATCCTCATCGCCTCGCTCCTCTCCATGGCTGTCATTATTTTGTGGGTCAAGTTTTTCGCGCCCAAAGCTCCCGTCCATCCCCCGCAAAACGCCACCTCCACGCCAACCGCACCCGCCAACCCAGCCAGCACCACCGCGGCGCCCGCCTCTTCCGCCCCCGTTTCGCAGACCGCCAGCAATTCGAATCCCCCTCTGCCCTCCGGCAAAGCCACCGCGCTCTCTGCAACCAATGCCTCGGCGACTCCACCCAAGTCTGCTTCCCAGGAACACACCATCGTCATCGAGAACGATCTCTACCGCGTTGAAATCTCGAACCGCGGCGCCGTCGTCAAAAGCTGGCAGCTAAGAAAATACATGGACGACGCCAAACCGCCCCACGTCCTCGACGTCGTTCATCCCGCCGCCTCGCAATACATCGGGGCCTGGCCGCTCTCCGTAGTCCTGGACGACCAGCAATCGCAAGCCTTCGCTAATTCCGGCCTCTACCAAGCCTGGGTCCCCGAACCCAACGCCCGCATCGAAGACCTACCCGCCAAATACGCCGGTTTGCCCGAGAGCCCGCTCAAGACGCCCACCACTCTTCAATTCGTTTGGAGTGACGGCCATCTCGAGGTCACCAAGCGCCTGCACTTCGACGAATCTTACGTCGTCCGCGTCGAAACCGCCGTCACCTACAACGGCGCGCGCATCAACTCCGGCCTAGCCTGGCTCGGCGGCTTCGGCGATCTCACCGTCCAGAATCCCGCGCCCGTGGAAACCGTTTTCACCTTCTACAGTGAGAACGGCAGCCTCACCAGCCTCCCCTACAAGAAACTCGAAGGCCCCGAAAAGTGGGGTCCCGGTATCTGGCAGGGCGGCAAAGACTACGCGGGCATTCAGGACCGCTATTTCGCTGCGGTCTTTTTGCCTCTCGCCGGCACCGCTCCCGGCAGCATCGAAACTCGCTACTGGAAGGTCTATCACCCGGTCCCCGGCCCCAACGGGGACGTCCCTGAGCCCATCTCCGAAGTCGCCGTCAGCTCGCCCGCTCAGCCTCTGGACCTCCGCGTCTACGTCGGCCCCAAGGACTACGACATCCTGAAGAAGATGAATCCGCCGCTTCAGGCGCTCGTCAATTTCGGCTGGCTGGAAATCATTGCCGACCCGCTCTTCCACGGCCTCAAGTGGATTCATAACTACGTCCCCAACTGGGGCTGGTCCATTGTCGTGCTCACCCTCGTCATCAACATGCTGCTCTTCCCGTTGCGCATCTCCGGCTACCGCACCACGCTCAAGATGCAGCGCGTCGCCCCGGAAATTAAGCAGATCAACGACAAGTACAAAAAGTACAAGATGAACGACCCCAAGCGGCAGGAGGCCAACAAAGAAATCATGGCCGTCTACAGCCGCGAGGGTATCAATCCCGTCGGCGGCTGTATTCCGCAGCTTTTGCAGTTGCCGATCTGGTACGGGCTCTACCGCGCGCTGCAAGGCACCATCGAGCTGCGCCACGCTCCCTGGTTCGGCTGGATCAAAGACCTTTCCGCAAAGGACCCCTATTACATTTTGCCCATCCTGATGGGCCTCTCCATGTATCTCGCGTCCAAAATGACGCCCATGACCGCTACCGATCCGCAGCAACAAGCCATGATGAAGTTCATGCCCATCATGATGTCTGGCTTGTTCTTCATAATTCCCTATCCCAGCGGCCTGGCGGTGTATATTCTCACTAGTGGCGTGGTCGGCGTTGTCCAGCAGTGGTACCTGAATCGCAAGCACCCGATGCAGCCTGCCGGCAAAGTGCTGAAGCCAAAACGAGCCTGAGCGCCTTGGCCGGGAGGGTACGACTTTAGTTCACCCCGAGCCGGGAAGGGTCGTGCCGTAAGCGGCCAAAATTTCTGCGCGCTTTAGCCGCTGAGGTTCGGGCTTTACGTCCACTATTTCGTTTACTTTTGAGGATCCGATTTTCGACTGACCGGAGCTTTTCTTGAGAGAAGTTCAAAAAGGTCGGGGGCACTGCATCCCATGACGCAGGACCTGATGCGCGACGGCAAACTCGACCGTCCGGCCGCTGTCGAGGCGCTGCGCAAATTCTTGACCGACCTGGTTCGCACCGCCGGCTTGGACCTGAAAATCGACGTGCGTGCCGTCGACTCCTGCAACTCCGCCGACGGCGAGGCCGAGATCATCGCCGACCTCGATGGCCGCGACAAAGAAATCCTGCTCGAACGTAACGCCGAAGTCCTGAAAGCCATCGAGCACTTGGCCTTACGCGCCCTCCGCTTCGAATCCGCGCATCACGAAAAAATTCATCTCGATTGCGGCGGCTACCGTGCTCTCCGCTTCGAAGAACTTCGCATGACCGCTCGCGTCGCCGCCGAACGCGTGCAAACTTCCCGCCAGCCCTTCAAGCTCAATCCCATGTCCTCGCGCGAGCGCCGCATCGTCCATCTCGCGCTCAAAGACCTGCCCGGCGTCCGCACCGAAAGCATCGGCATGGGCGAAGAACGCCAAGTGGTCATCCACCCCGCCAAGTAGACGGGTCTCAGATCCGTGCTTTTTGCCTTACTCTTTTTCTTTGCTGAATTTCTTCAGAATGGACCTGGCTAGCTGCTATGAATCTCGTTATGCCTCGGCACCGGCTGTGATTGCTTGGTCTCGGGATTCGTGTACCAGTCGTGTCTTCCACCGTGGCGAACCAGCACGCAGCCCATCTCTTCGAGCTTCCGCACCAAAATCGCGGCGCTTCATTCCGCCACAACCAGCTCTTCCAGTACGTAAACTTCATCGTCTTCATACTGAGTTCTCGCTTTCGCCCCGGTGTACATCGATTTTCTATTCTCTGACCCACCCCTGCGAGATCACGCTTCCCCCTTCATCCATGCGCACCGCAAACGTGAACGCCCGCGCCCGATCCTTCCCCAACTGCGCAAACCGCATATCGCTAATCTCCACCACCGCTTCCTTTCCCTCTTTGTGAAAACGCGTCACCGGAAAGCGCGCGAACCAAAACACTTTCTGCACCTCCGGCAGCCGCCGCGCCGCCTCAATATACGAATTCGGCGCCGCATCCGGATAATAGCGATGCTCCAGCGGCGCCAGCTCCGAGCCGCCCGCCGCCGGCGTCGCGTTCTTGCCGAACAGCGCATCGCTCAAGTCAAAGCGCACCTCGTACACGCCCCGCGGCGTGTTGATGAGTCCATCCCAATGCCACAGCGACGGCGGCAGCGGCAGCGCTCCCAGCGATTCCACCTGCAACTGAAACTCGCCCGCAAATTTTTTCACCTGCTCCAGCGCCGCCCGATGCGCAAAGAACGTCAGGCCGACATAAGCACACGCCACCGCCAGCCCCACGCGATTCCACGTCGCATACCGCACCCGCAATCCCATGCCGCGGCTCGCCGGCAGCAAGAAAAATATCGACAACACCGCAATGATGGTCACCGTCGTCGCCGCAGAAATCGGCGCGCCGACATTTTGCGCAATTGCTGTCACGCCGACAGTCGCCAGCGCCGCCAGCGACCATACGATACTCGCGCGATTCTTCAAATTTTCCGGCTTGCGATATACCCACGCCAGCAATTGCGGCCCCAGCAGCAGCGCGCTGAACGTAAAATCCACAATGAATAGCAAATCCCACGCCGGCCGCGACCATTCCAGCGGCGACCAGATCATCGTCCCAAACGTCGTTGCCAGGTCCAGCACGATGTGGCTCAAAATCCCGACCGCATAAATCAGCGCCAGCACCCAGAACGAGGGCGCCTCCCATTTCAATGCGCGCATAACTCCGCGTGTCAGCGCCGCCAGCGCCACCGCAAATAACGGCATGCACACCAGCGAATGCGTCACGCTGCGATGCCAGGTCATAATCAGCATCGGGTCATGCGAAAACATGTCCCGAAAAATATCGCTGTCCGGAAAGATCGCGCCCAGCATCGCCGCCCAGGTCACCGCTCGCCCGCGCGTCATCGGCCGGAACGCCACTAGGTCGTCCCCGCCGAACACCGCCTTCCCAATCAACGCCCCCGCAATCCCGTGAGTGATGGTGTCCATGAAGTGGAAGTTTGGCTAGTGAACGAACAGCAGCGGAGCCTTCTTCGCGGTTACCCGGCCGACTTGTTGCGCCGTTACTCTGTGGCGTGCCAGCGCGGCCATCGCTCGTTCTGCATACTCGGGAGCCATCGCCGCCAGAAATCCTCCCGATGTCTGCGGATCGAACAGCAAATCCTGATATTCCGCCGGTACACTTGCCGCAAATTCCGCGCAGTCCCCAATGAAGGCGCGATTATTTCTCAGCCCGCCTGAAAGATGCCCCTCACGCGCCGCTTCCACCGCTCCCGGCAAATAAATAAACGACGCGTGATCAATCTCGAACGAAACCGGCTGCAGCCCATGCGCCGGATCGCCCAACGCCATCTCCCGCGCGTGCCCCAGCAAACTGAAGCCCGTTACATCCGTCAGCGCGTGCACCGGCGATTCGCCGAGAGTGCTCTCTTCCACTTCATGCAGCGCCTCCGCTGCCGCGCGATTCAACATCCCCATGGCCGCGACCGCAGCTTCTACCGACTCCGTCGAAGCCCGCTCCTTCTTTAGCGCCGTCGTGATTACTCCGGTTCCCAACGGCTTCGTGAACAGCAGCACATCGCCCGGCCGCGCTCCCACGTTCCGCCAGACGCGCCCGGGATGAATCGTTCCCGTCACCGCATATCCGAACAACATATCTTCCGTACGAATCGAGTGCCCGCCAATCACGCTGCACTGCGCTTCGTTCATCTTCGCCAGTCCGCCGCGAATAATCTGCTCCAGAATTTCCGGGTCGCCTTTCTCCGGAAAGCCCACCAGCGACAGCGACGAAATCGGCTTTCCGCCCATCGCATACACATCACTCAATGAATTCGCCGCCGCAATCTGCCCAAATAAAAACGGGTCATCCACAATTGGCGTAAAAAAATCCACCGTCTGCACCAGCGCGAGGCTCTCCGAAATTTTGTACACGCCCGCATCATCGTTTGTATCGAATCCGACCAACACGTTCGGATCCGTCTGCCGGGGCAACTTCCGCAGCACCGCATCCAGCGTCGCCGGATTCAACTTCGCCGCACACCCGGCCGCCTTCGCCATTGCCGTCAACTTCACTTGCGTCGCCACAATTTCCTCCTGTGGTGGCAGGTCTTTAGACCCACGCCTCGCACCCGGCCCCGACTCGCGCAACCAAACCGCGCAGCGATTATATCCTTTGCGGTGCGCATCAGCAGACTCTCGGCGCTTCCATAGCGACCGGCTCGGGTAGGCGTTAGACTTCAGCCCAGGCGGATTGGATTTGCGCAGTGCGGATCAGCGGCAATCCGTCATTCCAAGGGCATCCGACGAGGATGCGCGAAGAATTCCCGGCTGGTCCTCAACCTGACTCTAGTTTCTTGAAAGTGCTGCCGGCGCTCCGCCGACAGAATCGGACTCCTCTGCTTGCGCTGCCCCGCCGAACGTGCTTTCATCCACGCCATGCCCTGGGACTTCTGGCTCATCTTCTTCGTCTTGGCCGTCCTTCTTCCTTGGCGCGGCCGTCACCGCATGAAAAAAATGTTGGCCGAGCCCGCCACTATCCCGCGCGATCGCATCTTGCTCTACGGGTCGACGATCCTCTTCCAGTGGTCCATCGTCGCCATCATTGCGTGGCGCTCCGAAGCCCGCGGCTATTGGCCCGCAGATCTCGGCCTCGCGGTTCACGGTGGCTTGCGCACTCTGACGGCTGCGATTGTCGGCGCTGCGACGTTGTCGGCCTTTCAATGGTTCAACCTTCGCCGGCTCGGCCGCACGCCCGGCAAAACCCGGGATTTTATGCAGCAACTCGCGCAACGCATTTTCCCGCAATCCCCCGTCGAGTTCTCCATCTATCTCGCTCTGGCCATCACGGCCGGCCTTTGTGAGGAGTTCATTTACCGCGGCTTTGCCATGGCGGTGCTCCACCGCGCAGGCTTTTCCATTTGGCTCGTCATCATTATCTCTTCTATTTTGTTTGGCTTAGCCCATCTCTACCAAGGCCGGGGTGGATTTGTGGGCACATTCGTTATCGGCGTAGTATTCGGAATCGCGCGAATCGCGTACGATGGGCTGATTCCCGCTATGACTTGGCACTTTGCGGTCGATGCCGTGGCGGGTATTGCCGGTCCAAAGTATCTGCTAGGAACGGCTTCGGCCAGCGCCGGCATCCAGCCGCCGACGCCCGCGGAGACATAGTAACTCAAATGACAACTAGCAGCCCGGCGCTTCTCTCGGCAGACACCATACGCCGCGCTTTGGGCGAATTTCAGCTCTCTCCAAGTGAACAACAAATCCTTTATATTCAGCAATATATGGGCTTGCTACTAGCTTGGAACGATAAAATCAATCTCACCGCGATTCGCGATCCCCTAGAGATACTACATCGTCATTTCTGCGAATGCATGTTCGCGGCAACCGCCATCCCTGTGGAAAATGGTCGGCTCGCCGACGTAGGTTCCGGGGCCGGTTTTCCCGGTATTCCCCTCAAGATCATCCGTCCTGAATTGCAGGTCTTTCTCGTCGAATCGAACATGAAAAAGGCCACTTTCCTCGCGGAAGTCCTTCGTAATATTGAACTTCCAGACACCAAAGTGCTCGTGAGCCGCTACGAGGAACTCGGCGAGGAACTCTCGCCTCTCGATTTCGTTTGCTCTCGCGCCCTCGGCGACTTTGCGCCTTTCCTCACTTGGGCTGCCTCGCAAGCCGTTGCTGCCAAACAAGTTATCCTCTGGATTGGCGGCCGCGACCTCGAGCAAGTCCAAAAAGCCAGCCTCGACTGGGATTGGCGCGAGCCGATCGCCGTCCCCAACTCTCTCCGCCGTTACCTCCTCGTCGGCTGCCGCAAGCCGCAACCGTCGGCGTAACGACCTGAAATCAAAGCCCTTGCAGCGAGAAGACAAATGGTGCAGGCCTTCAGTCCGTGCTTCATCGATCTACACCATTCGACGGGGATCAGCGCTGTCGAATCGAGTGTTCCACGTGGAACAAGCCGGAGCCGCATCTTTCTCCGGTGGCCTCTCCCTCCGCTTCACTGTTCCACGTGGAACAAACTCTGGGAGCTCTCAGGGCAGTTCGACACCAAAACAGCGGCGCATTTCTCAGAATAGCCGCCAACTTTAGCCTTGGCCAGACTTAGTGCCTCGCCTATCCGCTCGCTGATTGTTCCACGTGGAACGGCTGAGCCGCGACTAGTTGCGGGCTCGGCGGCGCGAGACGAGTCCAACCTGCAATCCGACGGTAACGAAGTTCCAGCCCTTTGTTCCACGTGGAACAATCTCCGGAGCCACGGCCGCTTATTCCGTGGCGGTAGGTGCCGACTCGCAGCACGAAGCGTTCATCTCTCAAGCTACCAAAAGGAGACGCCTTTTCTCCAAATTGTCGATCCATTGGCCGACACGTTTGACACGGTCGCGCTGTGTTCCACGTGGAACACTCCCCGACAAGCAATGAGTTTATCGCGCCAAATTTACTGCGCCTGAAAGAAGGGGCGGCGGACAAAGCCCATTTCGTTCGCAAACGAGCCTTGGAAGCTTCCGGTTCTGCCAAAAGCGACTTGCGCAGTGTTCCACGTGGAACATTCCGCTAAATTCCACAGCCCCCGAATGTTCCACGTGAAACAAGTTGCATCTCCCCGTCGATTCTGCTAGCTTCTCGCCACCCGCACCAAAGGAAAGCGTCGTTGGCCCGGATCATTGCGGTTGCAAATCAAAAAGGTGGCGTCGGTAAGACCACCACTGCCGTTAACCTGGCCGCCTGCCTCGCTGCCAGCGAACAACCGACCCTCTTAGTCGACTGCGATTCCCAAGCCAACGCTACGGCTGCCATCGGTTTTGCCAAAGACCCATCCCGCCGTACTCTCTATCACTGCCTCATTCTCAACGAGCCCTTCGATAAAATTGTCCAAAAATCGCAAGTAGATGGCTTAGATGTCGTCCCCGCCGACAAAAACCTCGCCGGAGCTGCCGTTGAGCTGGTTACCACAGAAAATCGTGAGTATAAGCTCCAAGCTCTACTCAACCAGATTCACGATCGCTACAAATTCATCGTTTTGGACTGCCCCCCGGCCCTCGATCTGCTTACGCTCAACGCCTTGGTCTCCGCCAGTGCGGTTCTCGTACCTATCCAATGCGAGTATCTGGCCCTCGAGGGCGTCTCCGAACTCCTCGACACCCTGATGCGCATCCGCCGCACCCTTAATCCCAGCCTCGAAATTGAAGGCATCCTGTTGACGATGTACGACGAACGGACTACGCTTTCTCGTCAAGTCGCCACCGATTTGCGCAGCTTTTTTGGGGCACAGGTCTTCCAGAGCGTCATTCCGCGCAATGTACGCCTTGCGGAAGCGCCCAGCTTCGGAAAACCAATCATTTTTTACGATATTCATAGTAAAGGGGCGGAAGGCTACACCCAGCTCGCCCAGGAGGTCATTGGTAATGCCGCGAAACGCACTGGGACGGGGGCTCGGAGCGCTCATTCGGGAGCCTGAGCCGCAAGCTCCCGCGCCCGCTCCTACCCCAGAGGTTCATCCTCACACGACATCCGCGAGCGGTGCCGCCGCGGTCCCCGCGCGCGAACCCGTTTCGAGCGGACCCACGCAAGTTGACATTGATCTGGTGGAACCAAGCCCTTACCAGCCCCGCACCCGCTTCCGCGAAGAAGCTCTCGACGAGCTGGCTCGCTCCATCAAGTCCAGCGGCATCATTCAGCCATTGGTGGTGCGGCCGATCGGCAATCGCTACCAATTGATTGCCGGTGAACGCCGTTGGAGAGCGGCGCAGCGCGCCGGACTGAACAAGGTTGCTGCCATCGTTCGCGACGTTCCTGACGAGCTCGCGCTGGAAATGACCCTCGTCGAAAACATCCAGCGTGAAGACCTAAACGCCATGGAGGCTGCCCGCGCGTTCGAGCGCCTCATGGACGAATTTCAGCTAACCCAGGAACAAGTCGCTGAACGCACGGGCAAAGACCGCGCCACCGTCGCCAATGCGATTCGCCTGCTCAAACTCGAACCCACCATCCAGGATTGGATTGAGGAAGGGAAGCTCAGCGCCGGCGCCGGCCGCGCCTTGCTGGCAGTTGCCGACTCGCCATTACGCATGCGCTACGCCCAGCGTGCCTCTCGCGGTGGCCTTACTGTCCGGCAGATTGAACGCCTCGCCGCGCGCCGATCCCGCAGCGCCAACGCAGGCGCAACCGCCGCGGCAGGCGGTGCCGAGCACATGGATCCCAATGTTCGCGCAGCGATTGACGAAATGGTGCGAACCCTCGGCACGCGCATTGTCCTCCGCCCGAAAACGAAAACCCGCCCCGGTCAGCTTATTCTCGAATACTACGACGATGCCCAGTTGATGGGAATTTACGATCGCTTGATGAAGTAGCCGCAAGCCTCGATCACAATAAGAGGAGTCGTTTGCCCTAAATACAGCGGGAGCGCGGGCGCGAGCTCCGAATTTCCACAGTCCCGCATATCGTTTGGACAACTCTGTCCTGCCGGCGCGTTGACTTGTCTTCATCCAACGCTACAGTAGGAAGAGACTAGGAGAAAGCTTATGGCGTGGAAGTGGCCCGGCGCAGGCAAAAATGGCGGCAGTGAAGAATGGACCGGATTCATCGACCAGGGTGTGACTCTCGAAGGCACCCTCCAGCTTACCGGCACCTTCCGCATTGACGGCAACGTCAAGGGCAACATCATTTCCGAACAAACCGTCGTTCTCGGCGATCGCGCCAAAGTGGAAGGCCAGATTGAAGGCAATCGGGTAGTCATCTCCGGCCGTTTTGACGGCGTAATCTTCGCCAAAGGCCGCGTGGAAATTCAAGCCAAAGGTGTCGTCACGGGCGAAGTGCATTCTCCCTGTATGGTCATCGATCCGGGTGGGATTTTCGACGGCCGCTGCCACATGCTAGCCTCCTCCGACGCCGCCGCTGGCGTCACCATCCCCATCCGCGCCGTCGCACAAAGCTAAACCAAAGCCGCAAACACCGCCAACTAGGCTGGTGACGGAACCTTCTCCAGGGCCTCCGTCGCAGCTTTAATTCCATTCTGAATATTCGTTTCCCAATCCAAATGCGGGACGGGCGATTTTGCTGCCGCTTCATACAGGCGCAGAGCATCCACGGGACGATGCAGTCGCTTCAGGCATAGTCGGCCTGCGCCAATCAACGCGAGTAAGGATTGTTTTTCGGTCGGGTAGGCGGTCGCCAAATTTTCGTATTCGCTGACCGCACGATCCAGGCTTTCGGCTTCTTCCAGGTGGCGGCACAACTCGAGCCATAGAGCCGCCGGGAACTTCTCGCCGCCCGTGTTGCAGAACTCTTCGTAAGCGCTCCACGCCGCTTCCTTATTGTGCGCTTTGAGTTGAAGTTGGCACACTTTCACCGACGCCGCTTGATGACCTGCAGGATCGTTCATCCGCCAGCATAATTTTTGCAGAATCTCGTACGCATCGATCGCGTCCGGTTTCGCCGCGGTGTGTTCGCGCAACTTCGCCGCTGCTTCCCCGAGCTTGCCCTGCTCCATCAATTCGTTAGCTTGCACAATCGCCGGATCGGCCGTCCATCCGACTTTCTCGTCGATCGCCGCGCTGGCCTTTTGTTCGAGCCCACTCTTGCCGAGGCCCCACGCGGCCGCCATGCCAAATAAGAAGCCACCGACGTGCGCCCAGTGCGCCACGCCAGATGCCGCACCGAACAGCGAACCGTAGAAAACCTCGACCACACCCCACAGCGGCAGGAGACACCAGGCCGGTGCCTTGAATCGTCCACGAACGTAAAACGCCAGCCAGAACATTTCGATCTTCAGCTTCGGAAAGCGCACCAAAAATGCGCCCATCAACGCCGCGACGGCGCCGGAAGCCCCCAGCAGCGGCACAAAACTGTGCGGATACATCCAGCCGTGAAACTGTAGTGCGACCGCTCCGGCCACCAGATAAAATAGGCTGTAAATCGCCCGGCCCCAGTTGTCCTCCAGAATGAAACCGGCCAGCCAGAGGAACCACATGTTGCCGATCAGGTGCAGCCACCCGCCATGCAGAAAATTTGCCGTCAAGTAAGAGACCGCCGAAGGATGCGCGGGAACGAATGCAAAGCGCCCAACGACGGAGCTCTGCTGTGCTTCTTCAAACTGGTGCGAGAGACTGTCCATTTCGGCCTGCAAAGCGGCCGCGTCGGCGTTTTTCCGGATGTTCTCTTCCCACTCATCGACGGCTTCGCGCGACGTCGAAGACAGTTGCTTCCAATCCTCCGGGTACTGCTCGGAGAGAAACTCGACGAATTTTCTCGAGTAATCGTCCAGCGTCAATTCCGGATGGGTAGCCGCAAGGATCGCCATGTGAATGCCGACTTCGAAACGTTTGGGCGAGTACTGGCTCGCTTGCGCTTCGATGGTCCAGTGCGTCGCCAGAAATGCGATAATATTTAATGCAATTATAGCAAGCGTTATTATAGGCCAGCGCCGGCCCTGCATGTTCTCGTGCTTCAGTGGAATCAGGATCAAGCCAGCCTCCTCGGTCGCGTCACAGGCAGCGGTATCTGCGCCGGAACGTTACAAACAGCTTACGGTGGGTCAGTAGCAGCGCGCGGCTGCACCAAAGGACAGGCAAACCCGATGAGTAAACTGCGCACTCTCGGCAATCTACAATGAATGAACGGCGGCTAAGGCGCGGCATTCCTAGCCGCCCTGCAGACGTGCCACCGGCGACGTGCCACGTGTTGACAGGCTTTTCGTGCCAAACTATCGTGCCAAAGGCAGCACGAACGAGGTCGGTTGGATGAAGATCCTGATGATTGGTGGCGGCGGCCGCGAGCACGCGCTGGTTTGGAAGCTCAAGCAAGGTGCCGGCGTAGAGAAGATTTGGTGCGCGCCCGGAAACGGCGGAATTTCTCGAGATGCAGAGTGTGTAGCGCTCGAAGCGGGAAATGTCGCCGGTCTGGTCGCTTTCGCCGAACAGCATCGGCCAGACTTGACCGTGGTCGGTCCAGAACTGCCCCTTGTGAACGGCATTTCCGATGCGTTTGCCGCGCGCGGCTGGAAGATTGTCGGACCATCCCAGAAAGCCGCGCAGCTCGAGGGCAGCAAGATTTTCTCGAAAGAGTTTCTGCTGCGGCACAACATTCCGACGGCCGGAATTTATGGCGTATTCGAGTCGGCGGTCGAAGCGTACCGGGCGCTCGGCCGCGTGCGATGGCCGCTGGTGTTGAAAGCCGATGGGCTGTGCGCAGGCAAAGGAGTCGTCGTCGCCCAGGAGGAAGCGGAGGCTACGGACTTCATTGCCAGTTGTCTTGAGCGCGGCGAACTGGGTTCCGGCGGCAAGCGCATGCTGCTCGAGGAAGGCCTCGAGGGCGACGAACTGTCGTTCATTATTCTCACCGACGGCCGCACTTACGCTCCGCTCGTTCCGACGCGCGATCACAAGCGCGTGTTCGAGGGCAACCAAGGGCCGAATACCGGCGGTATGGGCGCGTACTCCGCAGACGAGCTCCTTCCCGCGGGCCTCCGCAGCCAGATTTTGCAGCGCATCGTCGAGCCGACCCTGCGCGGGTTGGCTGCGGATGGGATTCCCTACCAGGGCTTCCTTTATGTTGGGCTGATGCTCACCAACGACGGGCCAAAGGTTCTCGAGTTCAATTGCCGGCTAGGGGATCCCGAGGCGCAAGCGATCATGGCGCGGATGGATTTTGACCTGGCGGAAGTGTTGCACGATGTTGCTCAAGGCCAGCTTGATCCCGCGAAGCTGCGCTGGAAGCAGGGCGCCAGCGTCTGCGTAGTCCTTGCTTCAGGCGGCTATCCTGGCCGATTTGAAGTCGGAAAGAGCATCGGAGGACTAACCTCCATCAGCGGTCAAACCGGTGTATACGTTTTTCACGCTGGAACTACGCGCCAAAGCGATGGAGCCTTCGTCACTACAGGAGGACGGGTTCTGGGAGTCACCGCCGCAGCGGATTCGCTTCAGGAGGCTCTCGCCACGGCCTATCAAACCGCGGGAAAGATTCACTTTGCAGGGATGCACTACCGGCGGGACATTGGCATGACGACCACGCGCCTAACCGCCGCGGGAAGCTAGAAATCGAGAGAGCCCAGATGGCGCAAGTTCACAAACTGTTCCGCGCACCGCGCCGCGGCTGGCCCATGGAAGAGTTGTTCGCCGCCGAGGCCGTCACCGACGTTGGCCTGGCCGGTTGCGCACATGCCCGGCCCGGCGGCAAGCGGCAGCTGCTTCTGGTGGATCGCGAAACCTTGGACGCGTTGGAACTCCCGCCGGGAACGATTCGCGAGAACGTGACCACCGAGGGGGTGAACGTCAATGGGCTGGAGGTGGGCGAGACGCTGCGCGTCGGCCAGGCACTCTTGGAAGTAACGATGATTTGCACGCCCTGCGGGCTCATGGACAAGATTCGCCAGGGCCTGCGGCGCGAGATTCGCGGCCGCCGCGGCATGTTGTGCCGCGTCGTCCAGGGTGGCCTGATCCACCCCGGAGACACAGTTGAAAGAATCCCTGCCGCCACGCCGGCAGAGGCGGCCGCCAACTCCCGTACCGGCTCCTAAGTTGAACAAGTCCGCCCCGATGAAGCTTGGCTCAAATTAATTCGGGTTCGGCCGCTTGCGCAGCGTTGGCGCGTCGGGAGGACGGTTCTTGTCTTCTTTGGCTTTCTCCACCGGTTCAGCCGGCGGTACGACCCAGTCGAAACCGCGCTCCGTTATCGTGCCCATGATGTAAGTGGATTTGCCCGCGATGATGGGCATGGCGGCGCGCAAAAAGTTCACCGAGTCCTCCGGAGCCGCCTTGTTCGCTTGGCCGTGGTTGATGTCCTCCAAAACTTTCGTGAATCTCGGGTTGGCCTTGGCCACATCCTCGAGGTCAGGATAATTGCCTTCGACCAGTTGCTGCAGCGTGGGGCCCTGCAGCGTGGGCGGGTAGCGCACCTCGACCAGCACTTTGGGCTGCTTCTTTTCCGGCGGATAGAGCTGCGTGAAGCGTGGCCGCAGCAGGCGCGTTTGCCAGAAGTCGCCGCGGGTCGCGATTTCCTGCTGCTCGATGTGATATTCGATCGTCCAGACTTCCGGGCCGTAATCCCGCGCGTACCCGATGACCACCACCTCGAGCAGCGCCTCGTCGGGCTTGAAATCGATCTTGTGTTGGAGGCGGGAGACCAGCGGACGCAGCCGCTCGAGAAAGGCCACGCCCATCGTTTCTAGATCCGGCGCGGCTTCGTCGGGGCTGAACGCGCCTTGCGAGTTCACTCCGGTCACCCGGGGAAAATCCTTGTCCAGGCGCACCGGCTGTGGATCGGCGGTACCGCGCCACTCGGAGGCGCCGAAGAGCACGCCGATGTGGCCGGTGTCGACGCTCAGAACGCGCGGCGGAACAGAATTCGTTTCGATGGGCTGATCGATGGCGGCGAAAATGATTTCGTCGCGCGCAACGTGGATAATCACACGCCCGCCCGCGAGATTGGCGACGATCTCGTCGCCGTGCTCGCGCTCTTGCGCGGAAGCTGCAAGGAACGGCGCGACGCAGAGCACCATCGCCACAAATAATTTCGCGGCGCGAAGAACGAATGACTTTCTGCTGGACCGCTTCATAAAAACGTCCATGCACAGGCTGCTGGCAACCTATGCGAGTTTCCTCTTTATAAGGAAGCGCAACGTCATTGTACTGGTTGCCTGACCAAAAGACCCACGGGGTCATTCTCCGCTGGATGGCCTTAGGGAGCTTCCGCGGCGGCTTGCCGAGCGCGGGCCAGTTGCTCGTCCAAAGCCGCACGGTCATAGTAGTGCCCGTCGCGAACTACTGCCAGGACGGTGCGAGTGTTGTCGATCTTCTCGACGGGATTCCCGCTCAGCACAACCAGATCGGCGATGTGGCCAGGTTCGACCGTACCGTAGTCCTTTTCGCGCCCCAGAAATTGTGCCGCGCCGCGCGTTGCCGCTTGCAGTGCTTCCATGTTCGTAAAACCGGCGCGAACCAGTTGGGCAAGTTCGTGATGCAGGCTGTCGCCGGGAAAAACGAACGGATCGAGCGAGTCCGAACCGGCCAGCAGCGGCACGCCCGCGCGATG
>Ga0335073_10000621_pt1 | contig 46123 bp, 44 predicted proteins | sample Lox_Sample_22_FD_207093 | JGI IMG/M metagenome (GOLD analysis project Ga0335073, IMG submission 207093) | Soil microbial communities from Loxahatchee National Wildlife Refuge, Florida, United States - Lox_Sample_2.2 | ecosystem: Environmental > Terrestrial > Soil > Wetlands | place: USA...
GGTCCCCTGATTGGTGACGCTGAACAGGACGCGCGTCGGCGCTGGTGGGCGACCCGGGCGCTTTAGCCACACCTCGTAGATGAGCCCGGCCGGAGGCGGCGAGAAACCGCGGACGGTCAACTCGGCGCGGCCGCCCCGGAGGCGCACCTGCGCGCTTCCCTGGGCGTGGATCACGCTCGCGCTGATGACTCGGGCTCCGCCCGAGCCGCCCGACACCACCGTTGACGTCGCGAGCACCACTGCCACGAGGGCAATCGCGACCGCGGTAGCGAGGGCCATCACGCCGCGCCGGGCGGGTGACCCGGTCGGCGCCGACTCCCAGAACCGGCGCCTGACGGGCGCGCTGTGCGGGTGAGGCTCGGAGCGGACACTGGCGAACACTCGGCTCCGGAGTCCCGGCGGCGCCGCATACTGTGGCGCGCTCTCGGCCAGCGCATCCGCGACCTCCCGGAATTCAACGAGCTCTTCTGCACACACGACGCACTGCTCTAGGTGACGCTCAAACGCCACAGCCTCCGCCGGATCAAGCGCTCCCAGCGCGTATGCGGCTGCATCGCCGTCGAAACCTTCGTGCGTGAACCTTTCATTCGTGCCGTTCATCGCCGAGCTCCCGACCATTCGGACGCGACCGGGGCTGGCTCCGCGATCAACGCGCCCAACTTCTTGAGGCCGAGCCGCATCCGACCTTTCACTGTGCCCGCCGGGAGTTCCAGCAGTCCGGCGATTTGCGTGTGGGTGAATCCGCCGAAGTACGCGAGCTCGATCACGCGCCGCTGCTCGCCAGGAAGCTCGGAGAGAGCGCAGCGGACCTGCCCGGCGGCTTCACGCCGCTCCACCTCGCCGTCGGTCCGATCGCGCGCCGGCACCTGCTCGGCCGCGATCTCGTCATGGACCTCCCGGCCCGCCCTAGCCGTCTCCCGGCGAAGAACGTCTATCGCCTTGTGCCGCACAGCCCCCAGCAGCCACGCGCGAACGCTGCCCTTCGAGCCGTCGTAGCGCATCCCGATACGCCACACCGACAGAAACGCCTCCTGGATGACGTCCTCGGCCAACACGGCGCGTCCGCACATCCGGTACGCCAGCGAGAACGCCGCGCCGGCGTGCCGGTCGAACAGCACCTCGAACGCCAACGCGTCGCCCGTGCCGGCGTTCGCGATCAGCTCCTCGTCGCTCAGCTGCCGCAGGCCCCGGCTGCGAGTCCTTCCTCGAGCCGGCGACATCAGCGTGGCGTCCCGGCAAGTTGCGACATGCAGCCGTCGGCGTCAGACATCGAGTTCTCCCTGCCTTGCCTGTCCCGGATCCCTGAAGTCCGGGTCTAATCAAGTACTTCGGCTGCAGCCCGAATTTGGATCATGCTCGGCCGAAATTGCCGGCGTCAGCCGCGATCCACGGAAGCCCACTAGTCGGGGTCGGGCCGCGAACCGTCGCGTGCGCCGGATCCTTCGGAACTATCGACCGTGCCGGCCGGGCCATCGCGCATCTCGAGGGCCAGCGGGTCAACTCCGAGCGCGACGAGCACCCGCCGAGGATCGAGCCCGCGCGACTCCGCCCGCCGCGCGATTGCCAAGATCTCCGCCAATTCACCTCCGGTCAGCCCACTGGTGCTCCCGGCACCGTCCAAATTCCCTGCATACGACCGACCGGGGGGCTGTCTCCACGAACGCCGTTGCATGCCGAGCCACTCCCCGGACGCTGTCGTCCTGACACCATCGATGCGAGTTGCTTTACAACCATGACGCTCGACCGCTGAGCCAAACCAGGCCGCGGCCGGCGATCCAGCAGGGGCGACGTCATGGTCGCGCCGCCCAAGCGTCCGTTGCGGTGTTCAACCGGGTGTCGGGTTAGGGTTGCGGCGCATGGCGACGACGCAGATGTCATCCGTGAGCGAGCGGTCGGCGAACTGCAGCACTGCGGCACGCAGGTTCGCGATGATCTCAGCGGCCGGGGGCACGATTGGCGCCGAGACGGCGGCCATGACTCGATCGAGGCCGAACAATTCGCGGCGACCTCGTGCTTCGTAGAGCCCGTCGCTGTACAGCAGGATGGCGTCGGCGTGTGCGAGTGAGACCTCTTGAGAGCTGATCTTCAGCTCGGAGTCAAAGCCGAGTGGCGCTGCATAGTGAGTCGGTTCCAGCTCGGTGGCACCCGGGAGGGCGATCGGAAGGGGATGACCGGCACTGGCCCATCGAACCGACGCTTGGCTGGGGTGGTAGGCCACGCAGACGACGGTGACGAACTCGCCGGTGCCCTGGGTGCGTGTGTGCACCGCACGGTTGGCGAGCTTGAGGATCTGAGCGGGGTCGTGCGTGCCGGAGATGATGCTGATCAGCGAGATCCGGGTGAAGGTGGCCATCTGTGCCGCTCGCGGACCATGACCGACGACGTCACCGACGATCGCGATGCTCCACCCTCCCGGGCCGTCGGTCAGCAGGTAGAAGTCGCCTGCGACCTGATGCTCGGCCGGCAGCAGGGCTGCGGCCACGTCAAGCCCCGGGATCTCGGGGAGCTGGTCCGGGGTGAGTGCCTGGCGCATCGCGTCGAGCTCGGAGGCCGCGTCCTGGCCGCGCAGGCTGATCTGACGCGCCTGGCCGGCGGCCAGTCCGGCGCCGAGGAACACGACGCCCCGGACCGCGGTGCTCAATGCCAGCATCGAAACGCCGGCGATTGCCGCGGATGTCAGATAGATCGCCAGGCATCCGACCGCCATCTCGATGCCGGCCTTCGTGCCATACCACCAGCCACAGCAGCCGACCGGCAGGACGTACAAGAAACCGATGCCGAGCTGGGACCCGCGTGAGAAGAGCGCCCAGAGTGCGAGCACCGCCGCGACCTGTCCAGCTAGGGCTAGAAGACGAACTAGATCACGACGCCTGCGCAGAACCGCCCCCGTGTGTCGCACGCTGTTCCAACGGCACGGCCACCTCGCCGACCCTTGTGAGTCGCGAGTCATACCATTAGCCCAGCGCCGGCGCAAACGACTCGCCCCTTGCGACCGAGATCATCCGATCCGCCCCACCGCGAGCGTCGTCCCTGCCATACGCGGCGACAGGACTAGGTGCTGACCTCGGCGTTCACCGGCGTCGGCAGGCGGCTATGAGGATCGAAGATCACCTCGAAGGCGTCCGCATGGCTCTCGCCGACGAGGCGCGTCAACACCTCGTCGGCGATCCCGCCTGTACGAGCGCGGCGACCTGTGCGACCGACTCGCACTTCTCTCGGACCCGAACCCAGCTCGGCCATCACGCGGTCGAGGTCGCTGGGGACACGCGCGTGTGGCGTGAGCCGTTGTTCGGGCATTCAGCTCTTGATCAGCGGGCCGGCCTTCGCCAGAACCTGCGCCTTGGTCAACGGCTTGTCGAACGCGCCGTTTGGCGCGATCGGCTGGTCGACCAGCAGGGCGATCGCGGCCGCGTGGCGTGCCTCGACCTGCACGATCGACCCGGCCACGGCGAGATACTGCTTGTCCATGATCGACGGGCCGGCACCGTTATAGGCGCCCACACCGGTGTTCTCGAGCACGTAGGCCAGCTTGAGGAAGCTCGCCTGATCGGTGACCGGGAACGCGAACTTCGGCTTGGCGACCGGCTTACCGCCGGCCGCGGTGATCGCTTTTGTCAGCGCCGCGACGTGCTCGGCCTCCTCATCCCCGAACGACCTCGCCAGCGTCTTGGCCTCGGCGCTGAGCGCCACTGCAGTGCCCTTGGCGTTGTAGAAGTCGGTCTCCAAGTACTCGAGTGTGAGCGCGAAATTCAGGATGTCCACGTCGGAGCTTGCACTCTGCGCAAGCGCGCTCGACACGTACGGACCGACCGCACCCGCGCCGTAGACGGCGCCTGCCGCGACCGCGCCGCGCAGGATGAAACTCGCACGGCTGATGCCGTGAACCTCCACCGCGCCGAGTTCGGGACTGGCGATATCAGACCGGTTCATATTCCTCATTCCTTTCTCGATAGTCCGGGGTCGGTGCACGCTCACGCGATGAACGGCTTGACCACCGCCAACACCTGGGCCATCGACATCGGCTTGGCGAACGGGCCCTGCGGCGTCGGGGACTTCTTCAGCAGCGTGTTCAGCGTCGCCGCGTGACGCGCCTCGATGGTGTGGATCGCCAGCGCGGCCGCCAGAATCTCCTTGCTCTTGATGTTCCCGGCCTGCCCCAGGTACGCGGCCGCCCCCAGGTTCTCGACCGTCCCCGCGAGCGCCGTAACCTGAGCTGCGCTGTGGATCGGGAACTTGCCCACCGGTTCCGTCGCAGGGGTCCCGAGGCCGCTCGCGACCTTATGAAGCGCGGTCACGTGCTCGGCTTCCTGGGCCCCGAACGACTTCAGCACCGACAGCGTCTTGCCATCGAACAGGCCACTCTTCGCGACCTTGGCGTAGAACTGGGACTCCAGATACTCGAGCGTCAGCGCGTAATTGACGATGCTCAGATCGCTCGGGTCCGTGCCGGCGCTCGAACCGGCCATCGATGTTGTAGCCGCACCGGCTGCGGGGGTCGAGCTCGCGCCGGCCGCGCTCGGAGACGACGAGGAGGACTTAGACGAGCCACACGCGGCGATGAATGCCGCCAGCCCCGCTCCCGCCGCGCCGGCACCGATTTTCCGGCCGGTCATGCGCAGGAACTTCTTGCGCTCGACGTCATCGCGCGCCAGGGTCTCAACCGCGCCTACCTCGCGTCGGTCGGACTCGGTGGTCGTTGGTTCGGGCATCGGGTCTCCTTCGATAGTGGGCCCCCGCGGCCTGGACGGAGCGAGGGGTTCACTGATTCCTTCGGGCCTCGCGGACACCCGGATCACCATTGACCTGCAATCGCGCCCGCCGATTACACGACGCAATTAATCTCGAAGAGGTCACAAGCCCGACCTCGCTGCCGGTGACAGCGCGTTCACGGGTCAGATGGTCGCTCAGTCACAAGCAGCCACGCACGAGCCGACAAGCTCACGGCTCCTTCCGAACAAAGAAGAGCTAGGCCACGCTGTCAACGCGCACACCCCGCGCAAGCACAAAGGCAGGTGTCGCCCTCCTCTTCAAGAGCGACGTGCTGTTCGCCATGTGCGCGACCAAGGCCGTCGCGGCGCGCCGATCGGTACCGAACACGCCCTGCTGACCGCGCGTAGGAGGGAACTCGACCGTCCCGCTCGAGATCCTCGTCGGCCTCGTAGAGCAGGTCTCGGTCGACGTCGGTGCTTCGCCGCAGATCGCGACTGATCGCGCGCAGTCCTTTCACGCCTGAACGAGTCATGGCGCCGTCGCTGCCCTTTTCGATCAAGCAGCGGAGGGCCCGAGCGAGCGCCTCGGCCTTCTGAACCAAACAGCCAGTCCTCAACTAATCGCCGCAGATCCTGATTGCCGACGTCGTGATGTCGGCGCCGGATCGCGTTCTAGGCGGCACGGTCCGGACTGGGCGCCGCGCGGAGTCCTTTTCAGTGCCTCTGGTACAGGCCGGTCAGCGTCCCGAGGGCGACCGGCGAGCGGCCCGCGAGGGCGGTCAGCGTCAGTTCGTAATGGTGCGGCGTATCCCCGGGGTTCGGGCACGGGCCGCCGTAGCCGACATACCCGAGGTCGTTGCGTGCCTGGATTGCGCCCGGCGGCACCTGGCCGGCGCTCAGCCCGGTCAGCCGCGGGCTGAGGCCGGTCACCGACCAGTGGGTGAATCCGCCCGCGCTGAGATCGACCATCGTCAGCTCGAGCGAGTTCGCTCTGGCCGGCACCCCCGACCAGCGCAGCGGCAGCGAGATGTCGGCGCCGTCGCAGGTATAACGCGGTGGAATCCCCGCGCCCGCAGCGAACGCAGGGCTGCTTAGCCTGATCGCCGGCAGGGAAATGGTGGACGTCGAGTACGAGACAGCACCGCAGCCGGCCGCCACGAGCGCGACAGCGCACGCCAGCGCCAGGCTCGCGAGGGTCCGGGCTGGCGTATAGAGAAATCGCCAGCCGAGCTGGTGACCAAGGCGATCGTGCGCGGTCTCGATGGACCCTGTGGACGGTGCGAGCACGTCGCACATCGGATCAAACCCTATCCGGCCTGGCTGGCCTGTGCCACTTCGATCAACGGAGAACGGTTTGTCAGAGTCCCTGGACCGGACGGGCTACGGCGGGTCACGACTGCGGCTCCCAGAAAACCCCGGCGATGTAACCGTCCGGATCTCGACACTTGACGCTCACATAGTCGGGCTCGTCCCATTGCGCAACCACCTCGATGCCATCACCCGACAAACCGATCGCGCATTGCCAGAATTGCCTCGCGGCTGGAGAGTCTCGCCCCGAAGTGCATTCAGGACGGCTTGGCGAAGGACTGCACGCTCGGACCCAGAGCGAGCGAGAAGCCAGCCACGTTGTAGAGCATCAGCACGCCGTCGTCATAGCGCTTAGCGGGACGCCCCCCGAAGCCGAGATACGTCTCGTAAAAGCGACGTGACCGTGCCTCGACCGCGGCCGACCGCGCTCATTCAGGTGGTCAGCGCCGTTGCAGGTTTCGTCCGTGGAGGTATCCCGCGAGCGCGATCAGCGGGACGTGGATCGCGGGCAGGTTGTGGGCCAACCACCGCGGCGCCGAGGCGCTCCGCGACATCGGTGAGGGGGCAGCGGAACCGGTTCGCCGCGAAGATCGCAGTCTCGCCTGCCACTACGCCGGCGGCAACCGCGGCGCGACGATCGGACTGCCTCGTGAACCCCGCCCATAGGACGTAGACCATGCAGGATTCGATCGAGAACCACGCGAGGGTGTGGATCAGCCTTATCGCCGTGAGCGCCGTCCGACGACAGGGCCGCGAGTGGCCCCCGCGAATCATCTGAACCACAACGCAAGCGTCGCAGTCTGGCCCTAGCTCCGCATCCGAAGTTCGCCATCCGCGGATTGCCGCGTATCCCGGATGCGCAGCGCGCCTGCCGTGGGTTAGATCCGGACATGAGCGCGAAGCCAGGAGCGATTTGGCCGCGGCATCCGAGAAAGACGCCGCCCGTCCGCGAGACGGACGGCGCGGTCCGGCAGCATCGCCGAGTGCGGGTATCGTCGGCTCGGCGGGCTCGATCAATGGGTGATGATCCGTGGTGAGAGCATCGCCAACCCACCGTTGATCATGTTGCACGGCGGGCCCGGGTGGAGCGAGACTGGCCTGTTCCGTCACTTCAACGCGACCCTTGAGAAGAGCTTCACCGCGATCTATTGGGATCAGCGCGGCGCCGGCAAGTCATTCGACCGTGCGATCCCGCGATCGTCGATGACGGTCGAACAGTTCATCCGCGATCTCGACGAGCTCGTGGATGCGGTGCGCGGGCGGCTGAGCGCGGACAGGGTGGTGATCTTCGGGCATTCCTGGGGCTCGGTGCTCGGGGTGCTGTACGCCGCGCGGCTCCCCGAGAAGGTGATGGCGTATGTCGGCTGCGGACAGCTTGGCGACTGGTCGGAGGCTGAGTCGGGCTCCTACGCGTGGGCGCTGTCTGAGGCGCAGCGTCGGGGCAAGCGCAGGGCGGTGAGCAAGCTGCAAGCGATCGGGCCACCACCGTATCCCGCGAAGGCCGTGTTCACGGAGCGCACCTGCGTGGTGCGGCTGGAGGGCGGCATGCGCCCCGCGGCGGTGTGGAGGATGGGGCGGGCTGCGCTGGGTAGCCGGGAATCATCGATTCTCAAGCTGAGAAGCGCGTGGCGTAGCTTCCATTTCGTGATGGATGCGATGTGGCCGGAGGTCTCACGGCTGAATCTGATCGAGCTGGTTCCCGCGCTTGAGATGCCCGTGCTCTTCTTCCTCGGCCGCAAGGATCACTTCGTGCCGCCGAAGACGAGCGTCGCCTACCTCGACGCGCTCAGCGCGCCGTCGAAGACGCTCGTCTGGTTTGAGAACTCGGGCCACGAGCCGTTCGTCGACGAACCGCAGAAGTTCAACGCCGCCATGGCGAAGCTGGTACGGCCAGTTCTGCCCTCAGACCTGCAAGTACGCGCCGCGTGACAGAGCGACGCGGGGCATCCGCAGGGCGTGTGGGGTACAAGTCCCACGTCTCGCTGCCCTGAACTACCGATGCTGTCTGGCCGCGATCGTGTGATCTTGCGTTCATGCCTCCGCACCGTGTCCGGGATTCCAGTCGAGACGGCTCGACATGGCTACGTACCTGACACAACGGCCGCGGCCGGCTGCGGCGACAGCGACCTTGATCGAGCTCGCTGGGATCGAGAGGGTTTACCGCACCGGCAAGCTCGAGTACCCGGCGTTGCGCGGTGTGGATCTGTCGATCGCGACTGGTGAGATGGTCGCCATCGTCGGGCCATCGGGTAGCGGCAAGTCGACGATCATCAACATGATCACGGGGATCGATCGCCCGACCGCCGGGACGGTGACGGTCGACGGCGAGCGGATCGACCAGCTCAGCGAGGAGCAGTTGGCGTCCTGGCGGGGCAAAAACGTCGGGATCGTGTTCCAGTTCTTTCAGCTCCTGCCGACGCTGACCGCACTCGAGAACGCGGTGCTGCCGCTCGACTTCGCACATCGCGGCTCCAAGCACGAACGGTTCGAGCGGGCTGCACGCAACCTCGAGCTCGTGGGCTTGAGAGACAAGCTCGATCACCTGCCCTCCGAGCTGTCGGGCGGTGAGCAGCAACGCGTCGCGATAGCCCGCTCGCTCGCGTGCGACCCGAAGCTGATCGTGGGTGATGAGCCGACCGGCAACCTCGACAGCCACACCGCGGCGGAGATGTTCGACGTGCTGGCCCGGCTGAACGCCGAGGGCAAGACCGTGCTGTACGTCACCCACGATCTGTCGCTCGCCGAGCGCGCGCACCGCCGGGTGACGATCCGGGACGGCGTCGTCGCAGGGAATTGACGATGACTGTCTCAGCGGTCGCGCGTAAGTCGATCAGCGACTTGACGCGGCGGCGCGCGCGGGCATTCTTCGCCGTCGTCGCGCTCGCGATCGCGGTCGCGAGCGTCGGGCTGTTTGCGCTGCCGACGCTGATGAACCGGGCGATGGATCGCGAGATCGCGGCCAACAAGCTCGCCGACGTGACCGTCACGGTCAAGCCACTGCCGCTGAGCGAAGCACAGCTGCAAGCGCTGGGGCAGCTGCCGAACGTCACCGCGTTCGACCCAGAGGCCACCTTCTCGACGCTCAACCGGGCCGGCTGGCGGACGGTTCTGATCGGCAAGACCTCGTTCGCGCACCAGACGGTCGACGCGGTCACGGTCACGGCCGGCTCCACACCGGGGCCAGGCGCAGTCCTCTCAGACGTGCAGAACGCTGCCACCGGGCGGGGTGTCGGCGGGACGGTGCAGGTGCGTGCGAGTAACGGGACCTGGGTCGCGCTGCCGGTCAGCGGACAGGCGGAGAATCTGAACGGCGCGCAGAACGTCGTCCAGAACACGGTCGCGGTCGTGTACGCGACCGCGCCGACGGTCGCCACGCTGAGCGGCACACCCGGCTATACGCAGCTGGAGTTCCGCCTTCGCGACACCTCAACCGCGGCCGCCCGCGAGACAGTGACGGCGATCCGGCAGTACCTGCAGACCGTCCCGGGGTTCACCGGGTTCAGCGACCTGCCGCAGATCCGATCACCCGGCGACTGGCCCGGTAAGAGCACCTTCACCAACATCACCGGCGTCCTCTACGTGGTCACGCTGCTCGCGCTCCTCGGCGCGCTGGTGCTGCTGTCGAGCACGATCAGCACGCTCGTCTCAGAGCAGACGCCCGAGATCGCGACAATGAAAGCGATCGGCGCCGGCCGCAGGCAGATCCGGCGCGTATACCTGCGCACCGCGATGATGCTCGGCACGCTAGGTGCGATCGTTGGCGCGGTGCTTGGGATCCTGCTCTCCTGGGCGCTCACCTCGTACTTCGCCTCCTCGCTGTATTCGACCGGCGCCCCTTTCGGCGTCGATCTGCCCGTGCTCGCGGCCAGCATCGCGGTAGGCATCATCGGGCCGCCGCTGGCCGCGCTGCCCGCGGTGCGCCGCGCGGCCAGGCTTCCACTCGCCGAAACGCTCCAGGCGACCGGCAGCGCAACCGGACCCCAGGGGCGGCTTGACCGGCTGCTGCGCCGCGCACGATTCCTGCCCCGCACCGCCCAAATCGGGCTGCGCAGCGTGACCCGCCGCCGGCGGCGCAGCATCACAACCATGCTCCAGGTCGGACTTGCCGTCGCGACACTGCTCGCGTTCCTGTCGCTGTCCACCAGCGTCGGGAACACCGTCAATCAATCCTGGAACTCATACCGCTACAACATCGATGCCGGCTCGACCCTCAGCCAGGCACTCCCGCCAAGCGCGGAGACCCTGATCGCCTCGACCCCTGGCGTCGCCCGCGTCCAGCCGCAGCTGCGCAACAGCATCAAGCTCGGCAGCCAGGACGGCTACATCTGGGCAATCCCAGATCGGCCGATGTACAGCTTCCACCTCATCGCAGGCCGCCTGCTGACCCCCGCCGACACGCGCACACAAGCGCGCGTGGTCGTGATCGAGCAGAGCATCGCTCGCGCCTCCGGCACCCACCTCGGGCAGCGCCTCCTCGTGCGCACCGCGGTCGACCAGGTGCCATTCATGGTCGTCGGGATCGTCTCAGACCAACAGGAGAACGGCACCGTCCTGTACGTACCGCTGACCACGATGCAGTCCGTGCTGCACGCCCCGGGCGCGGTCAACGAGTATTGGATCCAGACTACATCTGCCGGTCACAACCTGATCGACCAGACCAACATGCGACTCGAGAACGCGTTTGCGGCGCACGGCCTGCAAATCGCTACGCAGAAGGAGTACGTCGGCGCCGCCAACGACCGCGCCACCTACCGCGGCGTCACGACTGCGATCACCGTCCTCGGCGTGATGATCGTCGCGATCAGCATGGTCGCACTGATCAACACGCTCACAATGGTCGTGCTCGAACGCACCCGCGAAATCGGCATCCTGCGCTGTATCGGCGCCCACGCCCGCGACATCCACCGGATCTTCGCCACCGAAGGCATGACAACCGCGCTCGCCGGCTGGCTGATAGGCATCCCGCTTGGCCTCGGACTCGCCCACGCCGTCGTGACTCTCGCCGAGAACGTCTTCAACGAGCACGTGCTGTTCACATTCCCGGCGCTGAACATCCCGATCGCACTGCTCGGCACGCTCGTGCTCGCGCTGCTCGTCATCCAGATCCCGTTACGCCGCGCGGTCCGATTCAAGCCGGGCGAGGCGCTGCGGTACGCATGAGCGCACCGTCAACCGGCGGGCACGCGACGCGACAAAAGCAGAACTGACGCCAGTTGGATGAGTGGACCTGCTCCTCGCCGAGGAGCAGGTGCGCGATCACGCGAGGGTCGAGACCGGCTTTGTTTCTCCCATCGGGGGCCCTCAGGTACGCGCTCGGATGGCACGCCACGACGACAACGGCCGCACCGGCCACAGCCGTGAACCGAGGCGCTCCTGCTGGCGAACCGGCCGATGAGGACGCAGGCCCCGCCGCGGCGGGCGATGGTCGCGCACCCGCGTCGAGAAAGGTTCTGCGTCGAGGAGCGGGATCCCGCCGATCGGTGCTGGCGGTGTGGGCCGACCGTCCCCGTCGGGCCCCGGTCCCTCATCGTCTCCGTCGGCCGAGCCCGGGTCAAGCCCGGGTCCGTCGAAGAGCACAAACCGCGAAAGCGCTACAAGCAGGATCCCCCACGGCAGTCCGGCCAACAGCAGCGGTCCCGCGGTTTGCTCACCCAGCGGCGCGACGAGCGCAACAAGTGCTGGAACCCAGATCGCGATGACGATCCCGGCGAGCCGCAGCCAGAACCTAGATCGGCGGCGCCGCGGTGGACCAGCAAGGGCGGGGTCGAGCTGGAGGCGTGGAAACACCGCACCGACGAGAACGCCGATCGGGATGGCCTCGACCAACAGCACCATCACAACCGCCTTCATGGCGCAAAGCTACCACCCACGCAACGCCAGCCGCGAGCTTGCCTCCGAGTCAGTCGAAGACGCCAGCCATGGGCCGTCTGCCGGCTAGCACCGGCCGGCAGCTGACGACCGCTCTGCTCGCCTGACATGGTCGAGGCCGGCTTGCGCCTCGCCACGAAGGCAGATCGTCCACAACCAACCCGCCGAGCGAGGGCGAACGTGACGCCGGAGTCGCCGTATCTCGCCCTGCGCGTCAGGAGTTGGACTTGAGCGGGTAGCGCTCGGGGTGCTCGATGGATTCGATGGCCAGATCGACGTCGAGATCGGGCCAACGGAGGTGCCCGGGCGCCGGCCGCTCCAGGCGCAGGATCGCCTCGACCGGGGCACGCTTGAACCAAGGGGAATCTTCGAACGGCAGAAACAGCTCACCTGCGTCGAGCAGCAGCCAGAAGCCGTGCTTGGAGATGTTTGTGACTTCAAGTGTCGAAGTGCTTGTGCCAGGCATCTCGAATCTCCTGCGCGCGATCCACGATCAACGGTAGGGCCTCGACCCACGACGCGGCAACCGGCGTGATCGAGATGTCGCCATGGCACTTATTGGAGAGATGGTGGTGGTGAGGTGAATGCGATCGCGCGAAGGTAGCGGTCTTGATGGCGTCAGAGCGCTTCCCGATCAGCATGTGTTGTCACAGGGGGAGCGAGCGAGACCACGGAGGACGGCTCGCGGCCAACGCATCCGGCGAGCCGCCCGCAGCCGGCAAACTGGGTGTTGAGGTCATCAGTGGCGATCTACTCCACGGTCCGATCCCGGGACGTCTTGCGATGAGCGCGACCTCGCGACACCGGCCTTCGGTGGACGTTGTCGGAGCCACGGGCGGGATCCCGGCATGGTTCTTTAGCCCTTGGTGGCGAGCGCCGCGCGGGCGGACGCTGGAGTGCGTCGCACGGCCAGCTTGGCGCCCGCGCGGGCGAGGGCCGTGCGCACGTGGGCGTAGAGATGGTCAGCCCTGTGCGGGGTGTCCGCTATTGCGGTTACACCTACCGTCGCGAGAGACTCGATTGAGCTCAGCATGTGGAACACGACGCCGCGGCCTCGATTGTGGTCGAACGCGAGGTTTTCCCGCGTCGCGCGCGCGAGCAACCCCGCTTCGCCGAGCAATGGCAACTCGGGGATCATGAGGTGGTCGGTAGCGACGTAGTGCCGAGTGTGGCCCTGGCGCGTCGTGAAGCTCGCGGTACCTGGGTCGTAGCTCCCGCCGGTTAGGCCGACGAGGGTCTGGTACGGGTGGGTCGTTCCCCCCATACGGAGGTTCACCTCGAGCGCGAACGGCTGCCACGTGTCGTGCCGTCCGCGGATGACGAGAAAATCGATCGCGAGGCGGCCGACCACTCCCGTGGCCGCGAGATGATCCGCGACGCGTTGCGCGAGCGCGCTGATGACGGGGGCGTACGCCGGATCGGCGGGAAAGCGGCAGCCCGCGAATTGCTGCCCGTTGCGACCGTGGAGGATCTGATCGTGCGTTGAGAGCAGCGTGGCTGAGCCCTCGGGCGTGATCTCGAACTGGACGCTGGGACTGCGGAGCTCCTGCCCGGTGATGCGTTCTTCCAAGACGCCACCGTGGGCGGCGAGCTTGCGCAAGTATTCGGCGGCGCCGACACCATCTGCGTCAGGAACCAAGCGCTCGACGCGTCGTTGGATCAGCGCACGCTCTCCGCGCGTGCCGCGTACCGGCAGCCTTGCCAGGTCAACGATGGCGTTTCCCTCCCCGGATACCGCCTGGTCGAGCTTGATGACCACCTGGGCGAGCTCGGGCTTTGCCTTGCGGAGCGCGCAGATCGCGTCGACCGCGTCGGCGATCGTCCTGATCTCCGCGGTCCCCAGCGGATGCGGAACTCCGACCTTGTCGAACAGCGCACGACTGCCGCTCTTGGACCCGAGCCAGGCATGGCCGGGGTCGGGACCGAACAAGGGGATGTCGACAGCCAGCGCGATGTCTCGTTCGAGGGCCGTCGAGTTGTAGGGCATCAGGTATGCGACCTTCGCGTCGCCGAGTGTTCGCTGGATCTGCTCGAGCAGACGGGGCCGTTCGAGCAGCTTCTCGCTGAGCGGCCGGTGCCCGTCGTCCCCGAGAGAGACGAGCCGCAAACGCCTCCGCGCCGACCGTCGCCTACTCGGGGGAAGAAGGGAGAGGTAGTAGTCGATCGTGCGCTGCGCGACCGGTAACGAGGTCAGGTAGGTCAGCTCCAAGTCTGGATCATGGAGGTCGAGCACAAAGCTGAGGAGCCGCTCCTCGTACGATCGCGTCTCGGCAGCGGGCTCGTGCCATCGGTCCACCGACCGAGACGGCAACACAACCACCGAGCGCCGGCTCCCGCGCTTACGGGCTGTCGCTGCGGCAAGACGCTGCTGCAAGCGGGCAAATCGTTCCCGTCGCCACGCTTCGGCTGCGGGATGCGCGGTCGGCCCCGGCAAGGCCCGGACGAGCGGATGGACATGGCCACTCCGTCGTCCCGCCAAGCGAGTCGGGTCACTGGTGTGCCCCCCTGTCAGGCGATGCTTCAGATCGTTCATCGGTCCCTCACAATCACGTCACGTTGCCGCGCTCGGGACCGGACCGAGCCCTAATCATCTGCCATCAACAAAGTCAGCAGACGTCTGATAACTGCCTAGACCGGTACAGACGCCACGGTGACACGCATCCTTCCAGGTGCAATTTCCACGAGCGACCCGCGGGGGCGGCACTTCACTCTCCCGCGGCGCGCGGGACGCAGACGTGCTCGACCCCGGCCATCGACGCCCGCACGGTGCCCGGCTCCTGTCGCCCCACACCCGCCGCGAGGCACTCCACGTCGGAAGTCGGGCCGGTCGACGGCCTAGCGGTTCCGCGATCCGGCCGAGCCAGGTACGGTTCCAGACGCCGTATCGAGTCGCTGTCCAGCCGAGGAGATCGAATGTCCCGCTTTGCGAAGGTCAACCTGCTCGAGGTCGAGGACTCGGTCGCCGGGCGGGTGGAAGGGCTCGAGGGCCGCTTCGGCCGCAAGCACCTTGGCTCGCGCGACCTCGGGGTCAGCCTGTTTCGGTACGCCCCGAACCTGCGCAGCCCCATGGCTCACAGCCACAAGGAGCAGGAGGAGGCCTACGTTGTCGTCGCCGGATCCGGCCGGATCCTGCTCGATGACGAGACCCATGAGCTCCGGAGCTGGGATGTCATCCGCGTCGCGCCCGAGGTTGTCCGAGCGTTCGAGGCCGGCCCGGACGGACTCGCCATCATCGCTGTCGGTGGCCCCAAGCCCGAGGAGGGCGATGGCGTCCGCGCCACCGCGACTTGGCCCGGCACCGAATAGTCAGCCAGGCGGTTCAGCCTTCGAGCCGGCAGCCACCGTCCGCGAGCCGAGTCTCGCTTTGACTTCCTGACGGGTATCACGAACTTGGCGCCGTGGTTGTGTCAGGAAGCAGTCACGCGTCTGGTCCCGTCCGGCGCTCAGATTGCTGCCCCATCGCGAGCGGACCACCCTCCGCGCCGGTAGGAGAGGTCCGGGACGAGCGCTGCCGTTTGCCAGCTTCGGCGGTCCGCCGGCGGCGACGATGTTGTGTCGTTCGGGAACGCGCGCCGCCCTGGGGCGCCTTCACGAGCGGCGGCCCACTTCCATGGACGCCATACGCAAGCCGCACGCCATCGGGCGCGGTGCAAAAGCCGAGCCTGCTGACGATCAAGAGACTCTAACCCCCAACGACCACCGCGACGCAAGACGCCAGCGCGCTACGCGCTCGCCGCTGCATCACCGCGATGGTCGACGTCCCTTCGGGCTTGTATCGCGGAGCGTCCGGCAGTTATGCTGCCGACCGACCGCACCGGAAGCGGGTGGTTTGGTGGACTGGGCGAGTGATGTGATCGGGCGAGAGGCCGAGCTTTCGGGCCTTGAGCGATTTCTGAGCGCGGAAGGCTTTGCCGTGCTCGCGCTGGAGGGCGAGCCCGGGATCGGGAAGACGACGGTCTGGCAGGCGGGTGTTCGCCGTGCGCGCGCGCTGGGGTACCGAGTGCTGGCGTGTCGTGCGGCTCAGGCCGAGACTCGGTTGTCGTTCGTCGGGCTCGTGGATCTGCTCAGCCCGGTTCCTGAGGAGGCGATCGCGGTGCTGCCGGAGCCGCAGCGGCGGGTGCTCGAGGTCGTTCTGCTGCGTGCCGGCGGGGGCGAGCTTCGTCCGGACCGGGCGACGATCTGCGTGGCGGTGCTGTCGCTCCTGCGGGTGCTCGCGGCTGAGCGCCCGCTCCTGGTCGCGGTGGATGACGCACAGTGGCTCGATGCGCCCAGCGCGTCGGTGCTCGAGTTTGCGGCACGTAGGCTCGATCGGGAGCACGTCCGCATGGTCGTATCGCTTCGCCTGTCGGGCGATCCGGCGCAGACTTTCGACTGTGCCGGCGGCGCCCGACGGGAGAGCCTGCGGGTTGGACCGCTGAGCGTCGGCGCATTGCACGAGTTGATCCGGCAGCGGCTGGGCCGTGCGTTCGCCCGGCCAACGTTGATAAAGCTCGCGCGGGTCTCGGCGGGCAACCCGTTCTATGCGCTGGAAGTGGCGCGAGCACTGCACGAGGGCGGAGAGCCTCGCGCCGGAGAGCCGCTGCCGGTCCCCGAGGATCTGGCGACTCTGGTGCGTGGCCGCATTCGCCGGCTTCCCGCCCGCTCGCGGGAGGCGTTGCTGGTCGCGTCCGCGCTGCCCGTCCCCACGCTCGAGCTGGTGGGCGCGACGGCGATCGCGCCGGCCGAGCGAGCGGACATGGTTCGGGTGCTCGGGGATGATCGAGTGGAGTTCACCCATCCGCTGTTCGCCTCGGCGGTGTATTCGTCGGTGTCGACCGCGGATCGACGAGCGATCCACCGCGGACTCGCAGGCCTGGTGGTGGACGCGGAGGAACGCGCGCGGCATCTCGCCCTAGCCGCCGACGGTCCGGACGAGCAGGTGGCTGTCGCGCTCGAGGCGGGTGCCGTCACCGCGCGCTCGCGCGGTGCATGGGAGACGGCCGCGGAGCTCATGGAACGAGCATGTGAGCTGACGCCGACAGACCACCCGGACCACGCGCGGTGGCGGGCGATCCGGGCCGCCGAGTGTCACGTACACGCGGGTGATCGGCCCCGCGGTCGGATGCTGCTTGATCGGGTCCTCGCTCAGGCGATGGAGGGCGATGTCCGCGCGGAAGCTCTGGGGCTGCTTGCGCAGATCAAGGCCAACGAGGAGAGCTTCCCCGAGGCGGGGGTGCTGCTGGAGGAGGCGCTCACCTACGCCAACGACCAACGGCTGATGGTCTCGATCAACACCGCGCTGTCGTTCGTGCGCGCAAACATGTGCCAGTACGACGACGCGGCCATCCTCGCGGAGCGGGCGCGCGTCGGCGCGGAGGCGACCGGCGACATGGCGCTTCTCGCGGAAGCGCTGGCCTATTGCGCGATGATGGGTTATCTCGCCGGTCACGGCGTCGATTGGGACGCGATCGAGCGCGGGCTCCGGCTCGAGGATCCAGATCGTGTTGCATCCTTGCTCACGCGTCCTCGCGCCTTGCACGGGTTCCTGCTCTTGTACGTCGGACGTCTGGCCGAGGCGCGTCGGAGCCTGTCGGACCTGTGCCAGTGGGCGAGGGACCGCGGTGACGAAAGCGACCTGGCGTTCGTGCTGTGGTGGCTCGTCTGGCTCGAGACGTTGAGCGGGAACTACTCCGTTGCCGCCGCGCATGCCGATGAGGCCGAGCGATATGCCGCGATGACCGGCAGCAGGACCTCCTCGTCCTGGGTGCTGGCTCAGCGAGCGCTGCTGCTCGCGCACATGGGCGATCTGGACGGCGCACGGCGGGACTGCGACGCCGCCGATGCACTCGTAGCGGAGGTGGGCTGGACGACGGCAAGCCGCTGGAGCGTGGCCGCACGGTGCCTGCTCGAACTCAGCGCGGACGATTTCGTCGCGACGTGGCGCGCGGCCCAGCCGCTGGCCGAGCTGGCTGAGGCGCATGGGATCGGCGAGCCGGTCGATGTCCTGTTCCTGCCCGACGCCCTCGAGGCACTGATCGCGATTGGCGATCTCGACCGAGCCGACACGCTCCTCGAGGCGTTCGACCGCCGGGCACGGGAGCTCGACCGCGTCTGGGCGCTGGCCACCGGACGGCGCTGCGGCGGACTCCTGCTGGCCGCCCGCGGCGATCTCGCCGGCGCCGAGGAGGCGATCGAGCGCGCGTTGGTCGAGCATGAGCGCCTTGAGATGCCGTTCGAGCGGGCCCGGACCCTGCTCTGCCTAGGACGAGTGCAACGGCGCCGCAAGCAGCGCAAGGCGGCGCGCGCGACGCTCGAAGCGGCGCTCGAGATCTTCGCTGGTCTTGGTACGTCGCCGTGGGCGGAGAAGACGCGCGCCGAGCTTGAGCGGACGCACGTGCGCCAGGCGCCGCAGTCCCTGACACCAAGCGAGGAGCAGGTCGTCCACCTGGCCGCCTCCGGGATGCGCAATCGCGAGATCGCCGACCGGCTCTATCTCAGTCCCAAGACGGTCGAGGCGAATCTCGCCCGCGCCTACCGCAAGCTCGGCGTCCGCTCGCGCGCCGAGCTCGGCGCCGCGATCAACGCGGAGGCCACGACGAGAAGTTCGTAGGGAAACCCCCGATTACTCCGCGGCCCGCCGGACATAGCCTCGCGAGGCGACGGTGGAACGTATCGATGGAACATATGCGCGCCCGAGAGTCCTGCGGCCCGGGGTGTGCTCGACCGTACCGCGGGCACTCGGGTTGTGCGCGATCCTCATGCTCTGCCTGATCGCCGGTGCCGAAGTGTGGGTGTCGACGATGGGCGAGCCGACCGCGCCGGCAACGTGGTCCGCGGTGCCGCGTGCGTCCGACCCGACCGGGCTGGCTGCGCTTCCGGCACCCGCACGAAGCGGCGTCGCCGATCGGCTCGGTGCCGTCGATCGGCGCTTCTGGGCTCAGCCCACGCCGGCTGGCGCGGAGTACGCGGACGCCCGCAGCGGAATCGAGGCAGAGGTGTCTAGTCGTGGGGCGGTCGTGCGGGCAGGACCCCTGTCCTGGGCGATCGGACTGCGGTCGCTGGGGCGCGGCGCTCGGAGTGTGCCGGCCGGTGCGGCATCGCTGCGCGCGCATGCCAACCGCGTGACGATCGAGCGCGCCGGAGCGACCGAGGAGCGCTACGACGACGGGCCGCTCGGGCTGGAGCAGGCATTCACGATCGGCGAGCGTCCCGCCGGACCGGCCGACAGCGCTGTCGTGCTGGCACTCGGCGACGTACCGCCCGGCGCCAATTCGGTGCTCGCCCGCGATGGCACGTCCATGTGGCTGGAGCGCGGGGGCCGCGAGCTAATGCGCTATTGGGGGTTGTTCGCCAGCGACGCGCGAGGCCGCGCGTTGCCGGCGAGAATCGTGCTCGCCGGGCGAGCGGTCACCCTGCGGGTCGACGACCGCGAGGCGCGCTATCCGATCCGGGTCGATCCGTTCGTCCAGGCCGCCAAGCTAACCGCCTCCGACGGCGCCGCCAGCGACGAGGCCGGGACCGCGGTCGCCGTCTCCGGCGACACCATCGCCGTCGGCGCGTGGGCCGCGACGGTCGGCAACAACCAGCATCAGGGTGCGGTCTACGTCTTCGTCAAGCCGGCGGGCGGTTGGGCGAGTGCGCACGAGACCGCGAAGCTGACTGCCTCCGACGGCGCAGCCGACGATCAGCTTGGCTGGTCGGTCGCGATGTCGGGCGACACGATCCTTGCCGGGGCCCCGGGAGCAACGATTGGCGCCAATACCCAGCAAGGGGCCGCGTACGTGTTCCTGAAGCCGGGTGGTGGCTGGACCAGTGGCCACCAGGCGGCGAAGCTGACCAACGCGGCCGGCGCCGCGGGGGACAATTTCGGTGACTCGGCCGCGGTGTCGGCCGACACCGCCGTGGTCGGCGTGCCCCACGAGGGGAACGGCATCCGCCAAAACACGCCTGGGTCCGTCTACGTGTTCGCCAAGGCGCCCGCGGGGTGGGGCGACAGCGGCACCCCGACGGCGCACCTGACCGCCTCCGATGGGGTCGTGCCGGACCTCGTCGGCTTCTCGGTGGCGATCGACGGCGACACGATCGTCGCGGGCGCCGAGCACGAGGACATCGGGGGTAACTCTCAGCAGGGCGCCCTGTATGTGTTCGTCAAGCCGGCGGGCGGCTGGGCCGATGCCACCGAGACGAAGAAATTGACCGCGTCGGACGGTGCCGCGTCGAACCAGCTCGGCTATTCGGTGGGAATCGTGGCGGACACGATCGCCGCCGGCGCGCCGTTTCCGAGCGGCGCTGTGTACGTGTTCGTCAGGCCGGCCGGCGGCTGGGCTAACGCAGTGGGCACGGAGACCGCCAAGTTGACGCCCTCCGATCCCAATGATGGCTTCGGCAAGGCGACGTCGATGTCGGGCGACACGATCGTCGCGGGCGCGCCGGACGCCAGTGTCGGGGGCAGAGCCAACCAGGGGAAGCTATATGTCTTCGCCAAGCCAGCCGGCGGGTGGGCGAACGGGCACGAAGACCAGCAGCTGACGGCCTCCGACGGCGCGGCAACCGACCAGCTTGGCTACGCGGTGGCCACCTCGGGTGGGACGATCGCCGCCGGCGCACCCGGAGTAAGCCAGGTCACTGGCGCCGCGTACGTGTACTCGAGCGGCGTCCAGACGGCCACCACGACGACTCTCGACTGTCAACCCCGAACGGTCGCTGTCGGCAGCCCGACGTCGTGCGTGGCGACCGTCTCGAACGGCGGCGTGACCTCGCCAACTGGTTCGGTGAGCTTCTCGAGCGATTCGAGCGGAACGTTCGACTCGGGCGGCACATGCACGCTGGCCCCGACCGGGAACCCGGGCGCAGCCTCGTGCCACGTCGCCTATACCCCGACTGGCGTCGGTTCGGGGAGGCACACGATCACCGCGTCGTATCACGGCGAGGGGTCCGATGCCGCGAGCAGCGGCCAGTCCGCGGTCGCGGTCCCGGGCGGCGGCGGGGGCGGGCCGCGTCCAACCTCGACCTCGGTGTCGTGCTTCCCGGCATCAGTTACCGTGGGAAACAGGACCGGGTGCGAGGCGACGGTGACGGACACCGGGAGCGGGCCGTTGGTCACGCCGACCGGTACGGTGAGTTTCACCTCCGATTCGCAGGGCACGTTCAGCAGTGGCTCGTGCACGCTGGCCGCGATCAACGCCGCGTCAGCCGGATGCCTGGTCGGCTACACCCCGGCGGCGGTCGACTCCGGCACCCACACGATCACCTCCGCATACGGGGGCGACGGCTCGCACAGCGCTAGCAGCGGCCGGGTGGGCGTAGGAGTTGCCGCGGCCCCACCGATCTCTGCGCAGCCCACGAGCCCTCCGCAGAACACCGCGCTGCCGGCGATCCGTCCGGAGCGCAGCTGCCAGTTCCTCATCGCTCGGCTGGTCTGTCAGGTAATTCCCTACCAGTACGTGTGCGACCCGGGCGCGTGGGCCGGAAACGATCCGACGGCCCCCTACCAGTTCGAGTGGCAACAGCTCTACTACGTACGGACTAACTTCGCGCTCAACGCGATCTGGCAGACGGAACCGAACGGCAACACACAGACCTTCGCCGCGCTCCAGCACGCAGCCGTCTACGTCGCCAGTGGACTGTTCCGGTGCCTCGTGACGGCGACCGGACCGGGTGGGTCGACCCAGGCGATCAGCCCCGCGGTGTCGCTGCAGGTGGGGCCGCCGCTCCCGCGCGGCCTCCCATGGCCGACGCCCGTGAACATCATCGTGACCGGGATCGAAGTCACGCAGGCCGTTCAGAGCTTCGGCTGCGCCGGCTGCACCGGGTCGCTTCCCTCCCGCGACCAACTCAACAGCAACGCCCCGGGGCAGGCCACCTACCAGGGGGTGACGCTGGCGGCCGGGAAGTTCACCGTGGTCCGCGTGTTCGCGCACTTCCTCGGCAGCAAATCCACCCTGGCCGGCGCCACCGCGCAACTCGAGGTGTTCGACTCCAACGGAACTCGGCTCTCCGTTCTGAGCCCCGACAGCTCACCCGCCGCGCTCACGCCACCGGCGTGCTCCTACTGCGTATCACCGGCCGAGCGGGCCAACCCGGGCTCGTCATTCAACTTCCTGGTCCCGTGGCAGGAGACAGATCACCGCGCGCTCACCTTCCGCGCGACCGTGACCCCGCCTTCCGGGCCACTCGCGGTGACGTCGGGCGTGGGGGGGCAGTGCGGCAGTTGCCGAGGCAACGTATTCACGCTCGACTCGGTCCCGTTCGTCCCGACCGCGACGATCCCGATCCATCCGATCCCGCTGACCGCCGGCGGCATCTCCGGCCCCTGCGGGACCCCGCTCGCGCTCAGGTGCACCAAGCAGACACCGCAGCAGGTGTTCGGGGACGCCGACACGGTCCTGCCGTTCCACTTCCAGATCTACCCCTATGACTCGCCGCTTGACGTCACCGGGCAGGGCGATTGTCCGGCGGCGGTAACGGTGAGCGTACGCGGAGCGCAGAACAATCTCAGCGCCGGCGACTTCGGGGTCGGTGTCTTCTACAAGGGCGAGGGGAGCCTAGTCGCCGGCTGCACGGAGGGCGGGCACACCCTGTTCAACAACGGGGCCGCGTCGGCCGTCTTGGACGTGGGCCGGTCGCTCACCAGTGTCCTGCACGAGATCGGGCACGGACTCTCCCTTCCCCATGCCGACACCGGAACAAAGCAGGTCAACGCATGCTGTCCGCCAAAGAGCACCTGTCCCCCGACACCCCTCGTGACGGACAACTGCGGCCCGCATCCAGACGGAACCCCCGACTGCGGCGGGAACACGAACGGTCAGACCGGCGAGACGTGGCCGCCGGGCAGCGCTAACCCCGACAACGAGGGCCAACTGGACGGCATCGGTCTGGATCGCCGCTCCTGGGACATCTTCCAAACCGGGTCGCTCCCGAGCACGTTCGTGGCGGGCTTCGACGGGCAAGGGAAGTCCAAACCTGGCGCCCAGTACTTCGACCTCATGTCCTACTGCGGCGACACGAGCAGCTTCCCGGTGAGCTTCGAGGCCGACCACTGGATCTCATTGACCAACTGGAATCGATTGATCGCCTACCACCCGCCGGCGCAGACACTCCCGGCCGCCGTCGACCGGCAGGCGCGCGCCGCGGAGGGGACCCCGCTGCACGTGATCGCGATCGTCGATTCCACCGGGAACACCTCGATCTTCCACGTCGCACCCGGCGAGAGGGCGCTCGGCGGACCGACGCCCGGCAGCCCGTACCGGATCGAGCTACGCGACCACAGCGGGAACGTGCTCGACTCCGTCGTCCCGACGACCGGCGATATGCACGTCGACGTTAAAGGCACGCGGCCCGAGATGCTGCTCGAGGCAACCCTCCCGTTCGCTCCGGCCGCCGCCGCCGTCACCGTCAGCGCCGACGGACAGGAGCTAGCTCGTCGCACTCGCAGCGCCCACACTCCAAGCGCGAGATTCATCAGCCCGCGGCCACGGGCGCTGCTCGGCCGGCAGCGGACCGCGCTCGTGCGCTGGCAAGCGCACGATGCCGACGGCGATGCGCTCACCTCCACCATCGAGTATTCACCGGACGGCGGCCGGCACTGGAAGGTCGTGGCCGGACCCCTTACGGCGGCCTCAGTGCGCATCCCCAGTCGTTTTCTGAGCTCGTCTCGGAACGCGCGACTCCGGGTGCGGGTTAGCGACGGCTTCAACGTTACGACCGCGACCTCCGGGCACCTGCGAGCGGTTGGTGCACCGCCGACGGTGCAGATCCTCGACGCTCCCGCGCGCGGGCACGTCATGGCCACCGCGAGCCTGCTGCTAGAGGGAAGCGCGTTCGACGACGCAGACCGGCCTGTTGCCGGGCGACATCTGAGGTGGTATCTCGGCAAGCGGCTGATCGGCACCGGCCAGCAGGTGACCGCGCACAATCTGACGGCCGGGAGGACCGTGATCCGCCTGATCGCCACCGATACGCACGGCCGCTCCGCGCAGGCCATCCTCCCGCTTCGTGTGAGCCCAGTCGCGGCTCGCTTCGTCATGTTCGACGCGCCGCTGCTCGTCTCCCCGCGGGCGCATAGCGTTCGCATCGAACTCGCATCGAGCACACCCGCGACATTCAGGATCACCGGTCGCGCGTACGCGGTCGGTCCCCGGCCGCGCACGATCACCGTTCACATCCGACGCGGACGCTCGGCACTCGTTCTGCGATGCGCACTCCGCTCACCCGGGGGCGTGATCCACGCGACCTACGTAGCCCTCCGCCCTGCTAGGACAACGAAGCGTCACTAGCGCCACGCGAAATGTCCAGAGGACGAAGCCGCACGACCCACATCGCCGAGTGCTTCTGGCCCGACGTTCACGAAGAATCGGTTGAGCGGGCGGCGGAGCGGATCAAGGACAGCACCGCGGAGCTAACCCGCGCGGGGACCACGGTCAACCTCACCAGCACAATCGTCCTCCCTCGCGACGAGGTAGTGCTGTACCTCTTCAACGGCTCCGGCGAGGCTGTCCGCGCAGCGTGCCTGCTGGCGAACGTCGCGTTCGAGCGCATCGTCGACGCCTTCGAGTTGGAGCAAGCGCCGGCAATGTGAACGCGGCCGACCTCGTATCGCCCGAACACGCCTCGCTGGACTGTCGATGGGTCGAAGCAGTTGCCGCGAGGTCCGGAGGTGCCGAGTGGGCTTGAGGTACGTAGTCTGTTGCGGATGACGGGCGGCGAATCCGGGATCTGCTGCGCGTCATTCCCGGTGTGAGTGGTTGGCCGCGCCATCAACGCGCGTGGCTGCGGACACGGATTGAGGAGGCCGGCGCGGACATGGTCCAGATAGACGCGTGGGTTGTCCGTGTTGGTGGGCTGATCGAGGAGCATCAGCCTCAGCGGACGCTCGCTCCTTGTCACGGCCGGGAGTGCGTCGGTGAGGACACGTGTTTCACAAGGTGTCCCCCGAACTCGTCGTCGAGGTAGCGGAGCTAGTTGGGCAGAGATCTCCGGGTAGGCGTCGCACGCGTGCCCGGCGTGCGCATCGCGGTTGTTCTCAGAGCCGGCTCCCCGCGGTGGACCCAACCGGCGCGCCGCCGTTACAGACGGCGCGCCGGGTCGGACCGCAGGTCACCTTCTTGCGGCCTAGAAGGCCCCGGTCCCGTTTGGGGTACCGAGGCCAGTCGGTCCGTCGTAGCCGGTACCGGCGGTGCAGAGGTACGACGGACTGCACCCCGAGGACGAATTACTGCCCGAGGTCACGTCATTCAGCGAAGACGTTTCCGAGTACGGGAACGATCCGTAGGTGACCGATGCCGCATTCCCCGCGAGCGCGTACACCGACGCGATCAGCGGCGACGCCACGCTCGTCCCGCCGACGACGCCCCAGCCGCTGAAGCAATTGCCGAGGAGCGAATTGAGCCTGCTGCAGTTGCTGTCGTACACATTGACGCCGGTGTTCGGATCGGCGACTGCGGAAACGTCCGCGACCGCACGGTGCGTGCATCCCGGGGTCAGAGGCTGCTGCCACGCCTGCTCGGGCTCGTAGGCGGAACAACCGCTTCCGGCGCCGCTCCAAGCAACCTCGCTCCAGCCGCGACTGTTTGCTGCGCGGGTTAGCGAGGTCCCGCCGACCGCGGTCACGTACGGTGAGGCGGCGGGAAACTCGACGCCGTAGCCGCTGTCACCTGACGATGCGGTGATCGCGATCCCCGGATGATTGAAGAAGCTGTTGTTCGAGGGATCTGAGCTCGACTCGCTGCCGCCGTAGCTGTTCGAGATCTCGGTCGCGCCGAGCCTGGCGGCGGTGTTCTCTGCCGCGTAAAGATTGGTGTTCGCGTTCGAGGTCGCCTCAACCAGGAGGATGTGGCACTTCGGGCAGAACGCCGAGACCATGTCGAGGTCGAGACTGATCTCAAGCGACCAGCTCTGGTTGTTGCTGGGATAGGAGCCTTGAACGCCGCTCTGGTTGACCTTCCTGAAGCATCCGTTGGCTGTCGTGCAGGGAGCGATCCCGTACTGAGAGCGGTACGTGCCGATATCTGCCTCGGCGGTCTTATCGTCGTAGGCGTCGACGATCGCAACAGTCTGAGTGCCGCCCGCCGATGCAGCCGCGGAGGCCAGGCTGTACGCGCTCAGGAGGTCGGGTGGACCGTAGCCGCCGGCCGGTGCCGCCGACGCTAGCGGCTTGTGCTTCAGATTCCCGACGAGCTTCATGTTGCAGTGAGAGAAGCCAGCCTGCACGTCCAGCCCGCAACTCGCCGGCACGATCGTGTGCGCCGGCAATCTCAGAGCTGCCGAAGCAGTCCCGGCGCCGAACACGCCAATCGCGACGGTCGCAGCTAATGCAACCAGTGGACCCCTAGCTCCCGCGCAAAGAGGACGCAGCATCGCGCCTACCTTTCAGTAGCCGGCAAGGCCACGGGCCTGCCGGTCGATGTCGACGATCGGACCCTGCCGCCGACCGCCTCTGTGTGGACGGGCGACATTCTCACGCTTGCGCGGCCGTGTGTCCACTTGCAACAAGCGGCGCGCCGGGGCAACAGCTCCTAGCCGCCAGCGACCTGCAGGATTGAGCAGCTCTGAAGCGTCATCAGAGCAGCATCCCGCGACGGGAGTGCAACCGCCATGCATGGAGAGCAGCAGCGGCGCGCCGACGACGTTAGATCACTGTCTGAGGTCGTCGGAGGCGATCAACCACCGGGTCTGCCGCGATCGGACGGCTAGGACGGTCGACTCGCGGGACAAGGGAGAGTAGGGGCGAGCGCCCCGAGCGCCTGTCGCCTCGCGGCCGGTGATATCTCGCTCAGGTCGCGCAGGGTCCGGGCTTGCCGTGCGTGCGCGTCCAGATGGAATGCGCGGCGGCGATCACTGGGAGCTGGTTGTCGCTCGTGGTCAGGTCATCGCCGACGAGCATCAAGCACCGGCCCTCTGTGAAGAGGACGTTGGCATCGGCGTTCGGAAAGACCCAACCCTTGGCGCTCGGGATGCCGGCGATGGTGAAGTGCGTCGTGTCCGGCGCTGCCTGTACCCCGGTAGAGAACTCCTTCAGTTCCGCGGCTTCCTCTCGCGCGGCCGCGGACGCCGAACCCAGCTGCATCGCCCAGGAGACGCCATCACTGGTCTGGACGCTTATCACCTCGCGGAAGCCCTCCTTAGCCAAGCGCGTGTTCTCGTCGGCGGCGTCCGGCGTCCCGTCCGACGTCCACTGTGCGGGGGTCAGGTCGGCGGTCGCCGGGCCGGTCCGCTGCATCCCAGTCTCCTCATGCGCTCGCACCAAGTAGGCGCTTAGAGGGAGCATCGATGTGTTGCTCTGTGACGTGCTTCCACAGGCGGCACACATCAGCGCGGTACTGGCAAGCACCGCCCACACCCCCCGCGTGTACCTACAATTCACTGCGACCATACCTAGGCGTCCTCGGGAAGCGGCACGCTGTGGATCAGAACGATCTTCCAGTCGCTCCCTCGGCGCCGAAAGACGATCGATGTCGGCGCGGAGATGGTCTGCTGCTGCCCGTCCAGTGTGTAGCTCTGATCCAGGACGAAGGTGACCAGGCCAGCATCACCCCACGCTTCCTCCTGGGCATCACTCATCTGAGATCGCACGTCTGAGACGGTGTCTTTGAGCTGCGCGAGGTAACCCTCGATCGCCGGCCGCCCGCGCATCCACCTGCGGGCGATCTCATCGACGCCCTGAACCTCATCGTCGACCATCTCACCGAGTCCATCAAGATCCATCGCGTCCAAGTGGTCGAGCAGCCGCCTGACCGTCTGCTGCAGAGAAGTCTCTGCTTGTGTCGCCACCAAGTCTCCCTTCGATCTCGTTTAGCCGCTACTGCCCATCCGCCCTGCGTTCGAGTGGACCGGGCGTGGCGACACTCGCGAGGACCCAGCGGGGTCGCGGCCATCCCGGCCGGAACCCCGCTGTTGGCGCCAGCCCTACTTACCGTTCAGCGTGAATGCGTTGGCGCCCATCCCTTCGAGTGAAGTGCTCAACGCCACTTGTGGGCGGCGTGCAGCCATCATCCGCTCCACAGCAGCCCAAAACCACGGCCACCTGGCCATTCTTTGACGGCCAGGCAGCCGGTCTCGGGACAGCCGGCGGGCCCACGAGCCCGCCCGGGGGCCCGAGGCTCAGGTCCGAACCGGCTGGCTCGTCCCTGGCGAAGGTGAAGGTGGCGCGTGCGTTGCCATCGCAGCCGCGAGCTCGGTGCGGTTGGCCACGCGCAGCTTCAGATAAACGCTTGAGAGATGCATCTTCACCGTCGCGCGGGAAACGAACAGGCGCGCGGCGATCTGCGGGTTCGAGAGGCCACCCGCCGCAAGCGTGGCGACGTCGAGCTCGGCCGGCGTCAGGCTTCCCCAGCCGGCCGGCGCGCGATCGCGCCGCCCCCGACGTCGGCGGGCATAAGCGATCGCCTCGGCCAGCGAAAGCTGCTCACCCTCAGCCCACGCCACATCCCAGTCCTCGGCGCCGTGCTCCAACGAGCTCGCGCGGGCCACGTCCAGCTCGTCCAGTGTCGACCTCAACGCCACGCAGCCTAGCCGCGCACGCTCGGCCTCCGCGGCCGCAGCCAGACGAGCGGCCCGCGGCGTGTCGCCCGTCCGCGCCGCGAGCAGCGCCAACGAGTGCAGTACGTCGACTGCCTCCCGCTCGAGGCCGAGCTCGGCGTCGGTCGCCAGCGCCGCCTGAAACAGATCTCGGGCGTGATCGAGGTTCCCGGCGCACATCGCGGCACCGCCATAGAGAAACTGGGCGATGGCACCGTGACGCGCGCTCTTTGTTCGGTCGGACACGGCCGCGAGCTCGCGTGCGTGGGCCTCGGCCTCGGCCGCGTCGTTTCTGGCCAGCGCGATCCGCCCCAGCACCTCGCGCGCCAACGCGAGCGTGTGCTGCTGTGGTACCTCGAGCAATCGCAGCGCGCGCGTCTCGGCGCCCTCCAGGTCATCGGCGGCCAGTTCGGCGATCAGCAAGGCCAGGTCGATCGCCGGAATCGCCTGGAGTGCCCTCGACTCCTGCGCGCGACTCATCTCGCGTGCACCTTCGCTGAGCGCTTCCTCGGTTCGACCCAGCAGAGCAAGGGCGTGGATCCGGAAGCCTGCGATCTGGAAATGGGTCATCGAAGGCCAATCGCCCTCGAGGGCCAGCGCGACATCGGCATGCGCCAGCGCTCGCTCCGGCGACCCGGCGATCACCTGGGTCCAGGCCGCCGCGACTTCGGCAAACGTACGCAGCCTGACGTGCTCGGAGGCGTTCGGAATCGTCAGGAACTCCTCGTACGCGGTGCGGGCGGCGTCGAAACGATCACTCGTCGCCTCCAACACCGCCAGATTGGAGAGCGCCCACGCGGTGCCCAACCAGTCTCCGTTGCACCGAGCCAGCTCCGCCGCCTGGTATGCGTTCTGGCGCCCCTGCTCCATCTCGATGCCCGTCAGAGTGAGCACCATCGCCGACATCCGTAGACACCGAACCTGCGCCTCAACGTCCCCCACACCCTCCAGCAAAGCCAGTCCAGCCTGCGTGTTCGCGATCGCGCCGGCGTAGTCGCCGGAGAGCATCCCAATCATCCCGGCGCCACAGTGGACAACCGCTCGCCCGCTCGAATCGCCCCCCGCGGTCGCAGCAAGCACCGCAGCGCACGCCGCACGTCCCTCCTCGAAGTGCTCCGCCAGAAGCCAGTGATTCATCAGATCCGCCACCATGTCCGTCGCTCCGACGATGTCGCGCTCGACCGTCCACTCCAGCGCTCGGCGCAGATTGGCGGTCTCCTCGTCGATCACACCCTGTCCATCGGTCTCCAACAGCAGTTCATCCGCGGTCGCCGCGAACGCACGGAAAAACATCAGGCGGCGATCCTCGGCCTCCTCCTGCTCGCACTCCAGACACAGCAGTTCGAAAGCCTGTTCGCGGATCGTCTCCAGGAAGGCCCAACGCTCCGGCCCTCTGGCGGCGACCGCCACGATCAGCCCCTTCGCCTCGAGCGAGTCCAGCAACCTGCGCACCTCACCCTCGTCGAACAGAGGGCCCGCGACCGCGCGCGCGCTAGCGACGGTGAAGCCGCCGGAGAACACCGACAGCAACCGCAATAGGCCCCTCTCATGAGCCTCGAGCAGGTGATAGCTCCAATCGAACGATGCACGCACCGAGTGATGGTGGGACGAGCCGCCGTCCACGGCGATCGTGTCCAACCGACCGCGCCGCGTCAGTCCCTCGGCCACCTCGCCGACGCTCACCGGACCGACGCGGGCGGCCGCCAGGCAAAGCGCCAGCGGCAGGCCATCGAGCTGATGGCAGATCCTCGCCACTGCTCTGGCCACGGCCGGAGTCAGGGCAAACCCGGCGTCCGCGGCTGCGGCCCGGTCGACGAACAGCCGCCCCGCGTCCGAGCGCACCACCGCCCCGACGCCGCCCCCTGGCTCAGGCAGACTGAGCGGCCCGAGTCGGAACACGCTCTCGCCCGCGATCCCCAACGGCTCTCGGCTTGCAACCAGCACCCGCAGTCCGGGAGCGGCGTCGAGGAGTTCCCGCACGAGAGCCCCGACCGCTGCCGCCAGATGCTCGCAGTTGTCGAACACGAGCAGTGGGCGCCGCTCGGCGAGATGCTCCAGCAACACCTGTGATGGACGGCGGCCGACGCGCTCGCGACCACCGACCGCGCGCAACGCCGCGTCGACTAGCTGCTCGGCGCTGGCGGCGCCCGCAACATCGACCACAACAGCCGGAATGTGCTGCGGGGATGAAACCGTCCGCTCAGCAACCTCGAGCGAGAGCCGCGTCTTCCCGCACCCCCCCGCCCCAGTCACAGTCACCAACCGCGCGGACGCCAACCTCCGCTCCACTTCGACAAGCTCGCGCTCGCGTCCGATCAGTAGGCCCCCACCAGCCATGGTCGATCGCGATCGTCTCAGAAACGGTGACCACGATGGGGAAACCGCGCCGACTGTACGCCTGACCGGTGATCGCATCTCTGGCACAGGCTCCCGCGTCCGGGGAGCAGAAAACACCACCATGTGGCCAGCATTTGGCCGCTATTCGCACCCCGCACAGGATCTCGTCGCACGTGCGACTAGGGATGCAGGCTGTCCAGGATCTGGTGTAGCGCGGCTTGGAGGATCGCCGATTGGAGCGCGGAGTTGAGCTGCCCTGGGTCACCCAGCTCTCGGAGGAGCCGATTGATGTCGAGCGCGTCGACGGTTCGGCGCAGGAGCGGCGCTGTGGGGAGCAGGTTGTCGACGACCGGGTCGGGTATCGCTTCGACGATCGTCTTGACGATCCCGGGGAGGTGCGTCTGGGCAAGTGCTTGCGGAAGCAGCTGGGAAACCTTGGGCAGGCGCCCCTCGCGGTCGAGCCGGTCGACGGCGTCGGCGAGACCTGCCTTGAGCGCGGCGGATTGACGGGGGTCGAGCGTGTGGGTTTCCGCGAGTGCCAGGACGAGGCGCTCGCGGGAGATGCCGAGCCGGCACGCGGCGCTATCGAGGCCGAGCAGGACGATCTGCTCTGCGAGCGGTTCGAGCTGCGCCGGGATCGGGGGAACCGGGCGCGGGCTGCACGGATTGGCCGGGCGGAGAGGCACGTAGTGGGCGCCGCCGGCGGCGACCTGGACGGCGAGCACGGCGGCCACGAGCACCACGGCGATCAGCGGAAGCCCGAGACGCTTCATGAGCGATACCGGTCGCGCAGCGCCAGGGCGGGCCCGAGCGCCAGCAGCGCGAGTCCCGCCGCGACGAGGAACGAGGTGCGGAACGCACGGGTCGCGGCGCGTTTGAGCTGATCGTCGAGGCCGCGCTGCAGGGCGGCGACCGCGGGCGCCTGCGCCGCCGGGACGCGCACGGCCGTGAACGCGGGACGCAGGTCCGGCACCCGACCCTGCTCGGCCGACAGCCGGCGCCCCAGCTGCTCGGCGAGGTCGAGCTTGGTGGAGGCCGGGAGCGGGGCGTCGAGGACGAGGCTCGCGATCGCCTCCTCGGCCGGGGTCTGGGCGTGCCGCAGGTCGGCGGTGAAGATCGGGGTGAGGATTGCGAGGCCGACCACCACGCCGGCGTGCCGCGCGGCAATCGTCCAGCCCCCGTGAAGCGCGCGTGGGATCCGGTCGCGGAGCGCGGCCGCGGTCAGCGAGTCGACCGAGAGCCCAAGGCCGAGACCGATGAGCACCTGTGGCGCGATCGTCCAGATGAGATCTGCGCGCGGCAGGAGCGCGAGCCCGGTGAGGCCGCCGGCGATCAGGACCGATCCGGCGATCGCCTCCGACCGGGTCCCGGCGCGCACACTCCTGAAAACCGGACCGGCAGCCAGGGCCGCCGCCGGCACCGCGGTGACGGCGAGCGCGGCCACGGCGGGCGAGCGGCTCCACCCGTCGACCAGCAGCAGCACCAGCAGGAACAGTGCCGCAGTGAGTGCGGCCGACAGCAGGGCCAGCGCCAGGTTGGCCAGCAGGTGCGGGCGGTCCGGCGACGTTTCGAGCGTCGGCCGCCTGGATTTCACCCGGCCGCGCAGCGCGATCGCGGCAGGCAGCGCGAGCAGCACAACCGGGATCTGCACGACGAAGATCGCCCGCCACGAGAACGCCGCGGTCAGGAGCCCTCCGATAACCGGGCCCAGCGCCGCCCCGGCGACGCCCGCCGTAGCCCACCGCCGCACGCCCGCGCGCTCGACTCCGGTGGCCGAAACGAGCAGCTCCAGGCTTCCCACGATCACGAGCGCGCCGCCCGCCGCCTGCGCGGCCCGCGCCGCGATCAGCACGCCCAGCGACGATGCCACGGCGCACACCGTCGTCGCGGCCGCGAAGGCAAGCACGCCGCTCGCGGTCGCCACGGCCGGATCCCCGCGCACGCACAGACGCGCCGCCGGGACCGCCACCAGCGCGAGCACGAGGTTGAACGAGATCAGCACCCATGCGACCCCCCAAACCTGAGCCCCGAAGTCCCGCAGGATCTCCGGCAGCGCCAACGTGACCACGCCCGCGTCCCCCAGCACCACGGCGACGCCGAGCGACAGCGCGACGACCGTAGCCTGCTGTAGTCCAGGAGTCCTGCGGCCAGCTGCCTCGTGACCCATCGTGCGTATTGTCGGCTGCCCCAGCCGCGCTGGATGGCCGGAGCAGTAGGACCGGGCTGCTAGGGGTGGTTGCCCGGGTGGCTGAGGCCCGCGACGTAACGCTGCTCGTTTAGCGCCGCCGACTGCCGGAGTGCGTGCGCCGCGGCGAGAAACCGACCACGATCACGCGCCGACCGCATCTCTAGCTCATCGGCCATCCGTTCGAGCAGATCCGCGAACGAATCCTGCGCTTTCGCCATGTCCCAGTGATCCGTCGCGGATCTGACCGCAGAGATGATCCGCTCTTGTTCGTCGCGGATCTCAGAACGTAAGCGTTCGTCGCCCATGCCCACATTCTCCTGCATGTGAGCGCGGCGCGGCGGTCTTCGATGAAAACGGCGCCGCGCTGGACCCGCCTCAGCCGCGAAACAGCTACGGGCCTTCGACCAGCGCTTTGAAGTTGCTTAAGCCTTGCTCGAGGCTCTTGGCGTTCAGGCGCTTCACGACGAGCGCATCACCAATCCGGCCGAACACGCCGCCGGGCAGAACGTAATCGAACGTCGTGACCAACCGTGTTCCGGCGCCTGCGGGGGTGAGCTCCCACCGAGCCTGGCCCGACAACATGCCCTCCATCTGGAGAAGCTGCAGCTTGCCCGGCTGGTAATCGAGGACCGTCTCGATGATCTGCATGGACACGCCCGCCGACTTGACCTTGAACGTGACCCTGCCGCCCTTTTCGGGGAAGGGGTCGGCGACGTGGATCTCCGTCATGCCTGGATACCAATCCGGCCACCGGCCGGCATCGCTCAACAACGCCATGGTCTCCTCCGGCGATGCCTTGATCTCAACGCTACGTTGCACCTTCGCCATCTCGTTCTCCTCGCTCTCCGTTGCGTCGCCATGCGTCCGCCCGATCGTCAGCCGTGCGTCTTCATTGTGCGTAGGATGGAAGTCCGTGGCCAGTGAGCCCGACTTCCCGCCCATGGACGACGCTGAGCGCGCGCGGCGCCGCGCGTTTGTTACCGAGCATCGCGCCGCCGTCTTCGGCTATCCGCGCCGCGACGACGGGCCGTCGATGTCGGTCGTCTACTACGTCATGGACGGAGACGATCGCATCCTGGTCTCGACGATGCGCGACCGCGGCAAGGCGAAGGCGGTGGCCCGCAGCCCCAGGGTGTCGCTGTGCGTGCTCGACGAGCAGTGGCCGCTGAGCTACCTGCTGGTGTACGCGACCGTAGAAGTCGACCACAGTCTGGATAGCGCAACGGATCTGATGATGCGGATCTCGGAGGTGATGGCCGGTCACCCGATGCCCCCCGAGGCGCGTGCCGACGCCGAGGAGATGTGCCGCCGAGAGCATCGCGTGGTTCTGACGCTCTCGCCCTACGCCACCTTCCAGACCCCGCCGCGGCACGTCCGAGAGGCGACCGACCTCCAGGGGCTCACCCACTGGACCAGCACGAGCCTGCCCTGGTGAGGCGCTCGTGTCACCGGGCGGCCGGTAGGGACGGTCGGCTATTGCTCGGTCACGGGCTCTAGGTCGAGCAAACGTTTCTTCTGTGCCTGGAACTCGTCCTCGGTTAGCGCACCGCGATCGCGGAGCTCGGCCAGGGACTTCAGCCGACTCACGGTCGAGGGGACAGCCGAAGGGCCCGCAGCCGGCTCCGGGATACCGGGCAGCTCGGACGTCAATCGGTCCAGGAACATCAGGCCGAGCGCGTTCGCCTGATGCCAGTCGGCCATCCCCAGCCGATATCCCGTGACGTGCCTGCCGCCGAGCACGATCTGCGCGCCGTCGTCCTCGGGATGAATGGCCGCCGCCAGCTCGATGCCCGGCCATGGCCGAACCGGGTTCGTCCTGAACGCAAGCGTCATCGCCGCGTCATCGCGGCTGGTGATGACGCAGCCCAACTCCGTCACACAGTGGATGGCGGCCGCGTACAGCCTTGCCGTCGAGCACTCCGGGTAGACCGTCTTGAGCGCGTTGCCGCCGGCAAGTTCGGGCGGTATGGGGGTGCCGTCGGTCGCCATCAGAGAGGCAATCCTAATGCCACGAAAGACTAGCCGCCAGTGAACGTCATCGGGGATGTATCAGGGTCGCTCGCGCGGGCATCTGTACGACAGAATTACCATGCGATCCTCTCCGAGGCGAAAGTCATTCTCCGACCGGTTCCCGTATCTCGGGCCACTGATCTGGATCGCCACTGTCGAGTACTTCGTCATTCAATACATCGTGGCTGCGAAGTGGCCGACGCCTTACAGCCTGCTTCGCAATCCGATCAGTGATCTTGGAAACACCCGTTGCGGCACCTACGGCGGGAGGTACGTGTGTTCTCCCCAACACTGGCTCATGAACCTCGCGTTCGTCGCTCTTGGCGTCCTGATGGCGGCCGGGGCTCCGCTCATCCATGAAGAATTCCGTGCACACCGCCTGGCGTTCGTGGGATTCATTGGAATGGGGGTCGCGGGCGCGGGAACCATCCTCGTCGGGCTCTCCCCCGAGAATGTCAACTACACCTTCCATGTTCTCGGTGCCTCAGGCCCGTTCCTCGTGGGGAACGCCGCGTTGATCATTCTTGCTTGCACGCTGACGATCTCCAGGAGCCTGGGTGTCATCACTGGGATCTTCGGTGGCATCGGTCTGGTTGGCCTGCTCCTTTTCGCCACCGGCGTCGACCTCGGTCTCGGTCAGGGGGGAATGGAGCGGGTCGCTGCATATCCTCAGACGATCTGGCTGATCATCTTCGGCATGTACATGTCGAAGACTCACTACTTGAAGCGTCGTCAGTTGCGACGCGAAGTCGCTCTCCACGGCTCAGTCGCATAAGGACGCTCGCGCTGCCAGCGGTCACGGCAGACGCTGACCAGGAAGATCGCGCCGACGATCAACGCGATGACTCCGTGGGCCAGCGCGGCAATGACCAAGAACAGCCCGGCGATGGTGAGTACGAGGCCGACGGCCAGGCGGGTGCGGGCGCTGAGACGGCGGAGCAGGGGGAACAGAATGATCACGGTTAATCTCCTTCGGCATCATCGTTTCCGGGTCGCCCGAGTGCCGGTGTCAGTGGTAGCGGCGACAGGAAGAGACTGACATCGCTGCCGCCGTTGCGTAAGTGCCGGCTGCCACCATTTCGCCATGACGAATGTCACGACCGTGCGGGCCGCACAATCGCGGCCTACGGACGCCGAGGCACTACCGGCCGCGCGCCGCGCCGTCAGGCGAGCGCGGGAGCGACCGGCTCGGCGACGCCGATCATCGAGTCGCGCGTGACCAGCGCCGCGAGCTGTTCCTCGTCCAGCTCATCGGTCGCCGGCGGACGGCGCGGGACCACCAGATAGCGGATATCGGCGGTCGAATCGACCACCCTAAGCTCGACGTCATCGCCGATTTCCAGCCCGAACTCGGCGAGCACCCCGCGGGGGTCCGAGACCGCGCGCGAGCGGTACGGCAGGCTTTTGTACCAGGCGGGCGGTGGACCGAGTAACGCGCGCGGATAGCAGGAGCACAGCGTGCAGACGATCATGTGGTGCACGGTCGCGGTGTTCTCGAGCGCGACGACGACCGGCGCCGGACCAGGGTCGAGGCCGAGCTCGAGCGCCGCCGACCGGGCGTCCGCTAGCAACCGCCGCTTGAACGCCGGATCGACCCACGCCCGCGCGACGAGCCGCGCGCCGTCTGCGGGCGTGCGCGAGACGAGCCAGTCGATGCCGGCACGGACATCCTCTCGACGCACTACGCCCTTCTCGACCAGCAGCTCCTCGAGCGCACGAGCGCGCGCGGCCGCCGCTCGTTCGTCCCCATTGCCGATCGGCGTGTGATCGTGGTCGTGCGTGCTCATTTCGCCTCCTCCAGCCAGTGCTCGAAGACGTCGACGTACAAGCGATAGCCGGCGCCGGCGCCGGCATCCGGCCACAATTCCGAGCGCGCGAAGCTGACCAGGTACAACCGCACCTCGGGTAGCCCATCATCGCCGTACGCGCGCGTCTCCGGGTTCCGGAACGCGGCGTGCACGCGCTCGATCCGCCCCGCCTTGCCCTTGATGTACAAGGGCGTGCGATGGTGCCCGTGGTGAGCTCTGTCCGCGACCATGACCGGCTCGCCGACCCGATACTTCATCCGGCAGCCCTCCGATCGAGCTCACCGGCAGCGAGCACTCCCTTCTCGGAGAGGATCGTCTCCATCGAGAACAGCCAGCGCTCGTAGTAAGACGCCCGCTCGTACTCGTCCCCCGGCATGCTCTCGATCCCGCGCCGCAGCTCGTCGACGTTCATCAGCCCGCAGCGCGCGAGCGCGCCGACCAGCGCATCGGTCAGGACCTCCCAATCCTCGAGCGTGTGCTCGCTGCGATCGATCGGCTCGTCGGTTGAGCGACCGCCGCGGTCATGGACACCGCGCTCCATGCGATCGATCCTACGCCCTGAGCATCGCCACGGTCTCGGCGAACGCCGCGTCTGTCGCTTCTGGGTCATAGCGCGGTCCGATATCGCGGCCGAAGGCATGCTCGGCGTCGTAGAGGCTCCAGCGGAATTCGACGCCCGCCGCCTCCAGCCCGCGCTTGATAACCGCCCGGCCGTCCTCGGGCGTGTGCGGATCGTTGATGCCGAAAATCAGCAGCATCTTTCCGCCGACCTCCGACGAGCGCCCGAGCGATCCGGCGTCGTCCTCCCGCCCGAGCTTCCCATCGTGCAGACCGGTTGGATACCAAAGCGCCGTCGCGCGCACGCGCCGGTCAAACGCGGCGCGGAAGCCCAGATGTCCGCCGGTGCAGTGGCCCGTCGCGCACAGCCCGCCCGCGGCCACGCGCTCGTCAGCCTCGAGCCAATCGAGCGCGGCGCGGATGTCCTCGTCGAAGTCGGCGACGGGCGTCGCCTCTGCGTCCGCCTGTCCGCGGCGCTTGCCCTCGTCGTCGAACTCGAGCACCGAGCCGGCGGGCTCGATGCGGTGATAGATCTCCGGCGCCGCCACCACGAACCCATAGCCGGCGAGTCGCATGCACCATCGCAGTGTCGACTCGGTGAGCTGGAAGATGTCCGAGTAGAAGACGACACCCGGGTAGCTCCCCGTCGCCCGCGGAGCAGCCACAAACGTGCGCATCACTCGATCCCCGACTGGGACGTCGACGTAATCCTGCGAAATCACCATTGCCGCAGTGAATCATCACAGCGTTCCGCCATCATTTCGGCGCGGGTCCGATCAAACCAAGCAGCCGAGGGAGGCCCACATGCCGTTGGTAGAGATCGATCTACTCGAAGGCCGTTCCGAAGCAGAGCTCGACGCGATCTCGGATGCAGTCCACGAGGCGATGGTCGAGGTGCTGGATGTGCCACGCCGCGACCGCTTTCAGCTCATCACCGAACGCCCTCCGGGATTGCTCCGCTTCGACCCGAACTACCTCGACATCGACCGTGACAAGGGGTTTCTGCTCATCAGGATCACGCTCGCCGCCGGCCGGCCGACCGAGGCTAAGCAGGCGTTCTACCGCCGCCTGGCCGAGCTGCTCGCCGAGCGCACAGCGATGCGAGCCGAAGACCTCGCGGTGGTCATGGTCGAGAACGAACGCGAGGATTGGTCCTTCGGTCGCGGGCAGGCGAGCTACCTCGAGCTTCCACGCGACGCCTGGCGCTGAGATCGGGAGCTTCCGATGAGCCGGCAGAAGCACCCTGCCGCGCGTCTCACCCCGCGAGGTTAGTTGGGTGTAAGTGTGAGCGCCAGGCTCGGCACGGCGATCGAAACGATGTACATCGGCCAGATTCTGGCTCCGTTGCAGCGGAAGTTGACGGCATCGCCGTCGGCAACGGCGAACGATTCGGCTCTGCTCGAGTAGCGGCCCGCCAGGACCTGGAGCGTGTGGTCTCCTGGCTCGATCGATGCCTCGAACGTTCCATGACTTTGGATCGAGCCGACTGTCGTGCCATCGAGTGTGATCTCGAACGGCATGCGTCGGAGCTCCATGATGCGGCTGTCTCGCTTGAGTGTGAGCGTTGCTGACACTGGTTGTCTTCTCCTTTTCGTCGTCCGTTTCGCTTCAGCTTCGCGCCCCGGCGATCAGTCGCTCGCGGTCGAACATCGCCGCGACGGCACGCCAGCCGAGCGCGTCGACGGTCAGGAGCGCGGCCGCGAGGCCAACCGCGAGGCCGGTCGACGGCGTGATCACGTTGAACCCCATCAGCGCGACGATCGCAACCGGGGGCAGGTTGGCGAACACACTGAGTTGTTGCGCGACGCGGACGTCGGACGAGCGCGCGGAGATCGCGATCCCAACCCAGATCGACCAGCCGGCAAGCAACGGCGTGAAGACCACCTGAACCGGGATGTGCGAGCCCGCGAAGATCGCGGACCTCATGCCCGGATGGGCGAACAGGGCCGCCACCGCGAGGAAGGTCCCGAAGATCGCGTAGGCGACCACGAGGGTTGGGATGAGTATCGCGAGCGCCTTGCCGATCAGGAACTCCTCGCGGCGGATTGGGGTGATCAGGATCGGCTCCAGGGTTCCCTGCTCGCGCTCGCCGATGACCGTGTAGGCAGACACCATCGAAGGCACGATCGCGGGGATCAGTAGTAGGTACAGAAGCGAGAGGCCGACCCGGGAATCGAGCCTGGAGCTGGCCTCCGCGGCCGGCGCGGCCAGCAACTGGACCGTCGGCACGACGATGAGGATCAACGGCAACAGCGTCATCGTGAACACCATCACGAACCGGTTGCGCCGGTAGTCGTTGAGCTCTTTGACGAGGATCGCCTTCACACGTGTCCAGCTGAAACTCATCGCCGCTTGACCTCCACGTCCTCATCGATAAGTTGCAGGTAGACATCCTCCAGCGAGTGCCGCGACTCGGCTAGGAACAGGATGTCCGCGCCGGCGCCGACCAGCGCACGCGCGACGGCTGGGGCGGCGATCTCCGGATCGGACACCGCCAACTCGTAGCCGCCCCGGGCAGACTGCTTCCATCCGTCGACTCCTGGGAGGCCGTCGAGCACCGCGCCCGGATCCTCTAGAGAGTCCCGCACGCGGACCTCGAGGGCCTGATTGAACAGCTGCTCGCGCAGCTCGTCGGGCCGGCCGACGAGCCTTAGCGTGGTGTTCAGGATCGCCACGCGGTGGCACAGCCGCTCGGCTTCCTCGAGCCGATGCGTGGTGAGGAAGATCGTCACTCCTCGCTCGCGGAGGGTGACGATTAGCTCGTGTACATCGTGCGCGGCGACGGGGTCAAGCCCTGAGGTGGGCTCATCCAAGAACAGCACTGCCGGATCGTTGAGCAGCGCGCGGGCGAGCGCGACTCGCTGGCGCAGGCCCTTTGACAGTGAGCCGCACGGATCGCCGGCGCGCTCGAGCAGGTTGACCGCGCGCAGCGCCCGCTCGATCCGTCCGGGGATGTCGTCCAACTCGTAGAGCCCGGCGAAGCAGCGGAGGTTCTCTGACACCGTCAGCCGCAGGTAGAGCCCTGGTGACTCGGGCATGATCGAAATCCGCGCGCGGATCGCCGGCCCGTTCGCGGCGCTCAACGGGACCCCCGCGACCGTCGCCGACCCCGAGCTCGGCGCGATGAGCGTGCCCAGGGTTCTCACGGTGGTGGTCTTCCCGGCACCGTTCGGCCCGAGAAACCCGAACACCTCCCCGTAGCCGACCTGGAACGAAACATCATCGAACGCCACGCGCTCACCGAACCGCTTGGTCAGATGCTCGACCACCAGCGCTGCCTGGCCGCCCGAGTGATCACGGTTCGACGTGCGTTCGAGCTCCGCGGTCGTCTCATCCAGTCCGTTCATCGGAATGCCTCCCGTTGGCCGTGATGGCGGCCGGTCACGACCGCGTATCGAAATGATATCACGACGATACCGGACTCGCACACACCTGCCCGACCGGAAGAAAGATGACTCGCGAAGGCTCCGGGAACAAGACCGAATCGCTCAACGCATCATGTACCGTTCCTAACCGATGGGCATCTCGAGCAGGGCGTCGGGGGCGGTGCAGGGGGCTCCGGCGGTGGAGCTGCGCGAGTTGCAGGTCTTCCTCACCGTCGCCGAGGAGCTTCACTTCGGCCGTGCCGCGGAGCGACTTCACATCAATCGCTCCCGCGTCAGCCAAATCATCAAAACGCTCGAGTCGCGCGTCGGCGCACAGCTATTCGAGCGCACGAGCCGCAGGGTCCGACTCACCCCGATCGGCGAGCAGGTGCTGACCGAGGTCGGCGGTCCCTACCGAGAGCTCCTCGACGCGCTCGCCCGCGCCCGGCAGGTCGCCCGCGGCGTTGCTGGAACCTTGCGGATAGGGATGTACTTGCCGATCAACGGCGGTCGGTACATGGTCAAGATCATTCGAGCGTTCACGGCTCGGCATCCCGAGGCTGGCGTGGAATTCATCGACACCGGCTTCCAGCGGGATGACCTCGAGTGGCTGAGAGCCGGCGATGTGGACATGCTCGCTACTCGGCTTCCAGCGACGGATCCCGACGTGACCCTCGGGCCGGTCCTCTCGCGCGAGCAGCGCGTGCTGGTGGTCTCCAAGGACGACCCGCTGGCCGCACGGGCGTCCGTGTGCCGCGATGACTTTGCCGACCGCCTTGTGGCCGACACGCCGCCATTCCGCCGCGAGCTGATCGACGTATTCATCCCTCCCGTCGCCCCGTCAGGTCGGCGGCTGCGCCGAGTCACGACGCGGTCTCCCGAGGACCTCCTGCTCCGGATCGCGATTGGCGAACAAGTCCACCCAACCGTCGCCTCGATGCTGGCCTACTTCAGCCATCCGGAGATCACCTCGGTTCCGATCTCGGACCTGCCGCCGTCCGAGACGGCGCTCGCGTGGCTGACGACAAACCGCTCCGTCAACGTCCACGCATTTGCCCGCACGGCGGCGGACGTGCTGGCCTGCACCGAGTTGGCGCCGTGTCAGCCTGTGAGGGCTGCGGCCAGCAGGGTCACTGCCGACACTTTCCACAACGTCACCTCGTGTGTGAAGGCTTGACGGAGGTCCAGCGTCTCAGGAGAATGCCTCCACGGCGGCGACCGGTCGCCGAGCTGCGGAACATCCGCCCCAGTCGGGGTACCGTTCGCGAAGGGGATTCGCCCTCTCGGTCGTCGGTGTCACAGGCCATCTTCCAACACCGCGTCGCTGGGGGACGAGGGTGTGAAGGAGAGGCTTGTCCATGACCAAGGACGCCAGCTTCAAGAAGGTTGTCAGGCGCCACGCGCAGGAGACGGGGCAGCGCTACACCGAAGCGCTGACGGATCTCGAGGGCCTCAGTGCTCGAATGAACCACCAGCCCGTCGCCGAGCGGCTTCTCGCCCACCTCGGGGATCGCTACGACATCGACCCCGTCGCGGCGACCAGGCTCAGCGTGCACAAGAGCTATGTCTTCCGCATCGACAGGAGCGACGGCGAGGCATGGGTCGCACGTGCGTTCCCCCCCGCTCGGCCGCGTGCCGGTGTTGAGGGCGACGCCGCGATCCTGCGATTCCTGGAGCGGCAGGACTATCCCGCGGAGCGCCTGGCGATCGATAACGCGGTATCTGACTTCGATGGCAGTGCGGTCCTTGTGACGCAGTTCATTGACGGCGTCCAGCTTCCCAACGGCGCCGCGAAGTTCGCGATGATGGGTGAGCTGCTCGGACGGCTGCACGCGCTGCCGCACGAAGATTCCGTCGACCGCCCGGGCGGAGCGAGTGGTGAAGACCCGAGCCGCGAGGGGACGCCGCGTCAGGACCTACTCGCCGCTCTGGCGTTTCTCGACGCAGTCGACACGAAGGTCGCGCCCGCCGAGCGCGAACGATTCGAGCGGCTCAGGGACACGGTCCGCTCGGCTGACGACGGCCACGGACTTCCCGAGGGGCTGCTCCACGGAAATCTTCTCCATGCTCCCGACCACGCCGTCCTCACCGAGCAGGGGGCCGTCGCCATCAACTGGAAGGCATCGGGCCGCGGACCGCGCCTTGCCGACTTCGCTTACCTGATCTGGGGCACGGGTTCGTGGAACCCACGGCGCCCGAACCAGGAGTGCATCGATGCTGCCGTCAGCGCCTACCACCGACACGTCCAGCCAACCGACGACGAACTCGACCGGCTCGAGTCGCTCATGTACATCCGGACGCTCTACCTCGTCTGCTTCGGCTACCGCCGTGCAGTCACCGACGGCACGCCGTTCAACGAGTGGGGCTTCATCCGCCCGCGCGAGTACTACAGCTCCACCGCAGCCGCAACCCGAGTCGCGTTCCGAGCGTGCCTGTAGAGGTCCCGGAAGAGATCTTCGAGCGAGTTCGCAATCTATGCCTGGCGCTGCCCGAGGTGACGGTGCGGGTTGACGAGTCACGAACCAGGGCGAGATCGACGGCGCACTCCTTCGACGTTCGCCGGAGGTCGTTCTGCTTGCTCATCGCGACGGCGGGTCCGAGCGGCAAGCCGGTCCCCCGGCTCGTGTTGCGGGTCGACCCGGACGACCGCGAAGCGCTGCTGTCCATCGGTCAGCCGTTCGTCGCGGTTCGAGCTGGCGCTGGTCGCATCGGGGTGCTGCTCACCGACGGGACGGACTGGGAGGAGATCCGCGAGCTCGTGACGGAGAGCTACCTGCTCCTCGCGCCAAAGAAGCTCTGCGCACTGCTCGAGCGGTGAAATCGAACACACGTTCGCTACAATGTTTACATGCGCGAAGAAGACCTTATGCGAGCCACAGACATCGGCATGGTGCCGCTCGGCTACGGGCGGTTCGTGCGAGCGGACGACATCGTGGCTGTGCTCCCGATCGAGGAAGGGCGGGGTCGCGGACGGCGAACACACGTCCATGTCGCGGGGCTGGCAGTGCCGATTGTGGCCTCACGCTCCGAAGGCGCGATCCTCGCGGACATGAAGGCCGCGAGCGGCGCGAGCCGGCGCGGAGCGGGCTCGGATGAGCGTCGCTCGACTCGCGCCGAGCAAGCCGCAAGTGCCGCGCCTCATCGCCGAGGTCGCCTCGGCTTCGGCGCCCGCCGCGCCTGAACAAGTCGCTAGTCGATTCACGCTCTGTGACCGACCGCGCTGGTGAGCGCCCGTGACGCCGCTGCGACGAACCCGTTGGCGATCTCGTCGGGGATCCCGCCGGCCGGCACGAGCGCGGGCACGCGCAGCTTCGCGTCGAGTTGGAGTTCGATTCGTGTGCCGCGGTCGGGGTGCAGTAGCCAGACGGCGCTGAACTCCTGGTTGGTCGGATGGTCGGTCACCCTTGTCAGTGTCACGAATCGAGGCGGCTCGACGGCGACCGCGAGGGAAATCTGGAACTCCCTGGCGATCGCTCCGCGGGCGACGTGGATCGTCATCCGGACGCGTCGCGGCTGACCCCCCGCGCCGCGCTCGAGGACCTCGACACGCCGGACAACGTCGGCGCACCACTCGGGGTAGCGATCGACCGCGGCGAGCAGGGCAAAGCACTCCTCGGGCGACGCGGCCACATCCGCTGACGCTTCTGCATGAAATTCTCTTGGACTCAACGGCGACCTATCGCTTGAGATATGCCACCACGTCGCGGGCGAGGTTGGCGACCTCCGGCGAGCCGAGCCCGGTGGCGAAGTCCCATCCCCGCGAGGCCGGGTAGTAGCGGTTGGCGCCCACCGTGATGTCATGAAACGCCGGCGCCTGCTGCGGACGGGCAGCTAGGGCGTAGAGCATGGGGTCCACGAACCCGAGCTGGCCAGTCCCGTGGCGGCCGGCGTACTCGGCGACCAACGCCATCGACGCCGCCCAGAACGGGGTGGCCGCGCTCGTCCCCCCGGCCACGGTCATGGCGCCACCCGTGTAGGTGTCCCAGCCCGACCACGGATCGGCGGCGGCAGCCACGTCCGGAAGCTGGCGCATGCCGGTTGAGAACTGGTTCGCGACACCCGGGCCGTCCTGCCAAGTCGGCCGCTTGTAGTCAAGGCTCAGGCCACCGCCGCCGCCCGCCTGCTCGAGCGTGCCGTCCCAAGCCGTCTCGCCGGCGTAGGCCCCGGTGGTCGTCACCGACAGCGAGGAGCCGCCGACGCTGACCGCGAACGGACTCGAGCTCGGCCAGCTCACGGACAGGCTGTGGTTGCTGTCGGCGGCCTCCTGGCAGGTATAGGCCCCGGTGTCGCCGGCGGCGACGAACACGCTTATGCCCCGTGCCGCCGCGGCTTCGAGCGCCTGCTCGTCGCGTTGGATGTCGGCACGCGGCGTGTCAGCCTCGCAGCTGCCCCAGCTGTCGGACACCATGCGCGCTTGTCCGTCCGCGGTGATCCGGTCGATGACGGCGCCGAAGGTATCCGCGCCGGATGAGGTCGCCTGGGGCGCGTTGTAGTCAAGCATTTCGGCGCCGGGGGCGATTTCGTGGACGACCTCCAGGTCGAGGTTGGCTTCGGCGACGGACGACGGGTCGTTGTCCGTCGCCCCGCCGTCGACGGCCACGTTGCGCGGGGCTACGTCAGGGAGGTTGAACTGCTGGTTGAAGCCGTCGAGATCCGACTGATCGAACTGGGCGAATTCGACCACCGCAACGCTCTCGCCTTGCCCCGTGTCGCGCTGTGCCAGCAGCGGGTCGACTCCGTAGACGCTTCGGGCGCTGGCCGGCGTAAGACCCTGAATCGCTGCGGAGTCGTCCGTCACGAACGCGGTGCCGTCAAGGCCGGCGACCGCGCTCACCGCGCGGGTGAGGTCGGCGGGGACGGTCGCTGCGCCGAGCGGGGCGTGGAAGACCTGCCGGCCCGGACTGCGCCAGTTCATCAATCGCACGTGGAAAACGCGGTCGATGGTTCCTGCGGTGGCGCGAACGTCGAGTGCGGTGCGCTGGGGGTAGCTGGCGGTGACCTCGACGCCGTCCCGCGCGAGCTGGGCGCTCGCCTGGCTGAGGACGGACCGTGAGACACCGAAGCGCTCACCGAATGCGGCCGCGTCGATGAAGTGTCGGTAGCCGGGCGCCGCGGGGTCCGTCAGCTCATTCAGGAAGCGCGTCAGGTGCGCCTGGCCGGGCAGCCGCAAGACCAGCGTGAAGTCGATCGGCGTGTGCGGGTTGGTCGCTCCGAGGACAACGGGCTCGGCTCGGTGGTCCTTCGCCTCAGGCGCGGCCGGGCGTGCGAACCACGAGGCGCAGGCGGCGACAAGCAGGGCGAGCAAGGCGAGCGGCCGTCGAGCAATCGAGCGGCGGCGTACGCTTCGCGTCCGGCGATGTGTTACGCCGCCGGTCATTTGGGCCACAGCACGCTGTTGATGATGAGATCGGCCACGGCGTACAGGTCACTGTGATAACCGCTGTCGCTCGTGGCGCCGACCACGCTGGCGCTGACGGC
>Ga0335073_10000622_pt1 | contig 46095 bp, 35 predicted proteins | sample Lox_Sample_22_FD_207093 | JGI IMG/M metagenome (GOLD analysis project Ga0335073, IMG submission 207093) | Soil microbial communities from Loxahatchee National Wildlife Refuge, Florida, United States - Lox_Sample_2.2 | ecosystem: Environmental > Terrestrial > Soil > Wetlands | place: USA...
GGCGACTCGCCAAGAGTGTTCCACACCTTCTCGTATTCGGTTTCGACCTGTGCGCGTGAAGGATGCGCCGGCATGTCGATCCCGAAGAGGCGCAGGCAAGCAAGGGCGCTCTCGACGGCCGCTGGATGCTCCGCCCTCATGAGGTGGAGATTGATTTTAAGGCAATAGGCGAGCGCGCTGTCGGTCTTCGAAATGCCTTTCGATAGAAGCACCGAGATGCCCCGCTCGGCCTCATCGAAGTTTCCTGTTAGGTACTCGCACTCGGCACACTCGAGCCGCAAGGCAAATGAGAGATCGTAGCGCATGTCCCAGGCGTTGTCACCGAGAAGGCTGATCCCGATGCGAAAATAGGTGCATGCCGACGCGTACGCACTGGACGCTTTGGCACGCCGGCCCGCGATCAGGTTCAGTTCGGCAAGCTTTTCGCGCTCGTCTAGTTCGGTGATCAGAGCGGCGCCACGATTGAGTTGATTGACAATTTCGAAGATGGTCTCGTCGCGCCTTGCTGCTGGAGTATGTGCTACGAGCAAGCGTCCGATCCGCAGGTGGGTCGAAGCACGCAGCGATTCGGAGATCAGCGAGTAGGCGGCCTCCTGCACCCGGTCATGGAGAAACTTGTAAGAATTACCTACTCGATGAACCAATTCCAGGCGGACCGCCGCCCACAGGTCGGCGTGGATGTCCTCTTCCGACAAGCCGAATGCAGTTGAAAGCAACGCAGTCTCAGCGGCATTGCCGATGCAGGCCAGTTGCTGGATCGCCTTCTTTGTCTGGTCGGACAGGCGAGCCAATTTCCCGGCCATGAGGTCGACGACATTGTCGGTGTAATCCGCGGCGTAAATACGATCAAGGTCCCACGACCATCGCGCAGCGTCGTGAGCGAAGATCAGGAGGCCCTCATCGACGAGTGTGTGTAGAAACTGGGTCACGAAGAAGGGATTGCCGGCTGTTTTCTCCTGAACCATTTGTGCCAGTGGAACAGCGCTCTCTCGATCTGCATGAAGCGCATCCATGACCATTTCCGTCACACAGTCGCGATCGAGAGGCGTCAGGCGGATTTCGTAAATAATGATGCCCATCGACGAAATCGACTGCAGCTTCCGCATCAGGGGGTGGAATGAATCGACCTCGTTATCGCGATACGCGCCGATCAACAAGAGATGATGAACATCCGACTGGGTCAAAAGACCTTCGACAATATCGAGTGTTGCAGCGTCAAGCCACTGCAGGTCGTCCAGGAACAACGCGAGTGGATGTGACGGCTGGGCGAACACGCTGACAAACTTCTGGAAGACGAGTTGAAATCGCCTTTGCGCATCCTGTGGAGGCAGGTGAGCAATGGCCGGCTGCTCTCCGATGATGAGCTCCAACTCAGGAACCAAATCAATGATCAGCTGTCCGTTGGCGCCCAGTGCTTCCTGCAGTGCGGTTCGCCAAGGCGTCAAGTCACGTTCGTTCTTGCCCAGAAGCTGTCGAATCAGGCCCTGAAATGCCTGAGCGAGTGTCGCATAGGGAATGTCACGCTTGTACTGATCGAATTTGCCCGAGGCGAAAAGGCCACGCGGAAAGGCTAAGGACTTGTGAAGCTCATTCACAACCGCGGATTTGCCGATACCGGAGTAGCCTGAAACCAAAACCAGTTCGGGTTTCCCACTTACTACTACGCGTTGGAAGGCCGCAAGCAAGGAATCGATTTCAGATTCCCGGCCGTATAGCTTCTCGGGAATCAGCAGGCGCCCCGGAAGGTCCTTGTCGCCGAGGGGAAACTCCAAAATGAGATGTTCTTTTTCCCATGCGGCAAGACATCGCCGAAGATCATTCTCCACACCCACCGCTGTTTGATAGCGCTCCTCAGCCCTCTTGGCCAGCAGTTTCATGATGATCGCCGACACTTGCTCCGGAATTGTACTTAGCCTCGCGCTTGGCGACACCGGCTTTCTAGCGATATGGCAGTGAACAATTTCCATGGGGTCCGATGCAGTGAACGGCAGCGTCCCAGTCAACATCTGATAGAACGTCACCCCGAGCGCATACAGGTCGCTCCGCGAATCGATCGAGCGATTCATTCGCCCGGACTGTTCGGGAGCCATATAAGAAAGCGTTCCGGATATGAATTCGGAAGCTGATACCGCACGCTCGCGCGGCAATCGTGAGGCGATTCCGAAACCCATCAACCGCACCTGGCCTGTTGCCGCGTTGATCAGGACGTTGGCGGGTTTTACATCCTTATGAATCAGATCTCTCCCGTGTAGCCCGGCCAACGCGGTTGCAAGGCCAATGGCAAGGCGTAGGAACTCCGTCAACTCCATTGGCTCTTGAAGGAAATGATCGAGAGTTTCGCCTCCGGGGTCTTCGAGTACCAGCATCGCCCGTCCGGACTGTTCGGACATCGCTTGAGGTCGAATCGCCCAGATCGAGTCCAAGTCGTTCCGCAGTGAGAACTCGTACTCCAATTTTCTGAGGGTCTCTGGTGACGGTTGTGTGGAGACAGGAGCAAGTAAGAGAACAGACGATGAACCTGACTGGTCCCGATTCTCGCCCCGATACAAAATAAACTCCTCATCGCGGCGCAAGACTTCGAGAGCATACTGCGAGAGCTCCGCAAATGCCTGGGTTCTGCTCACGCGACACCTTCTGGCTGAGCGTAGGCATGAACGTGGTTTGACGGTCGCCTGAATCGGTTGCGCGACAACTGAAGTGAGGTCTCGGCCTCCGAATCGCCTTCGCCGGTAAGCTTGCCTACATTTACTTTCGAAGTCATCGTTTAGCGGGGGTCGCGCTTCATCGGCGTTACGGAGCAAGAAATCTGAGCCAGATCATCAGAGCGTGACGCAAGCGACTGGCCAAAAGAGCGTAGAGTTCGCTCAACCCTGAGAGGGAGCCAAACTACTCAATCTTTGCGGGTTGTTTTCGCGAGGGAACGGCGATCTTCCACGGCCTGTGACGAATCGGTGACGGATATCCGACTCTGACCGTTTTCAGTCGCCGAAACAGCTACGACAATTGGGCTAGCCTTGGCTGGAGCCTCCGCGCCACTACCCGGTCGTACCTGCGTTTGAAAAAAGGCGCAAGAGCACCTGGTTTGATCTCGTCTTCGCAAAAGAGTCGGCTGTTAATTCCGTTGATGTGCCATGCCCGTGTCTCTGCCACGGGGCAACCGGGTCGCACTGCCAAAACCGACAAGTGACTTCAGTTCTTGATCTGCTAGCTATTATCAGAAATACTGATAGAGGAAGTCCGCATGATACTCTCTGCTCCAAGGAGTTGGGCATCTTGAGCAGAGAACATCCGCGCTTAACGTTTGCCAATTTGAAAAACCCGCAAGCGGGAGCGGTTGCGAGCAAATCGGCGCGGGCGCGAACTTAGATTTCGGGAGAAATCAAATCATTGCGCACCGCCTCCGGGTACAGATTAGCCCCTTCCTATAGGGAACTGTTCTCAGTTCAATGCCGCGACAACGACAAGGCAGAATTCCTCGAGATCGAAGAAGGCGGCACCTTGAATATCAACCCAGCTGCGTCTTTCATCTTTGTCGTCGATGACGATCCCCGGGTCCGTGAAGCCCTTTGCGGCCTCTTGGAGTCTGCTGGTTTTCGAACCGCTGCCTTCGAAAGCGCCGCTGCTTTTCTCAAATTCGAAAAACCCGACTGCCCGAGTTGCCTGATACTGGATCTTGAATTGCCCGATATCAATGGGCTTGAAGTCCAACAGCAACTTTCGGGAATCGATGGACCGCCTATCGTCTTCGTTACTGGACATGGCGACATCCCCTCCTCCGTTCAAGCAATGAAGTCGGGCGCAGTCGAGTTTCTCCTGAAGCCGGTTCGAAAACAAGAACTGATGAAGGCAATCGCGGAAGCCCTGGAACGTGATGAAGTGGCGCGGTCAGTTCGGTTTACCGTAGCTGAATTGCGCAAGCGTTATAACGCGTTGACGCCCAGGGAGCAAGAAGTTCTTCCACTGGTAGTCGCCGGCTTTGCAAACAAGCAGACCGCTGCCGAGCTTGGGAATAGCGTGTTCACGGTGGCGATCCAACGCGGGCAGATCATGCTGAAGATGGGTGCACGTTCGCTGGCTGAATTAATCAGGATGGCCGATAAGCTTGGAGTCGCCCGACGTGACCCACCCCAATGAATTGTTGCAGCAATTCAATTCCGCTTCCTCATCTGCGGACTGAAGCGAGCGGTCGGCCGAATCCAGACTGGTGTTCTGGTCACCCGGCGCATAAACAAACTTGTGATAGCGGCCCCGGAGATTTCCCTCTACGATTCCGATCGTGGTCAGAGCGGGCCTCATCGCGGTAGTAGATGACGATTTCCGAGTTTTGGAGTCGCTCGAGAATCTGCTCGAATCGATGGGGTACACTCCTGCCGTTTTCGCCTCCGGTGAGGCTTTCTTAGAATCGAAAGCCGTTGCTGCCGCGAGATGTCTCGTGACAGACATTCGAATGCCCAGGATCGACGGACTCGAATTGCAACGTAGGGTAAAGCGACTGAGGCCGGAGCTACCAATCATTTTTATGACCGCTCACCAGGATGAAGAGGTCGAGCGGTGCGTGGTTCAGGGGGGCGCGGCGGGTTTTCTGCACAAGTTGTTTAGTGCCGCCGAGTTCTTGCAGGCTATCAGACGGGCACTGCACGAGCCGGCGGATGAATAGCAGAGGGTTACGTCGAGCAGCCATGTTTGAGAATCACGAGTGAGTCTTGACAGGGAGGTCACCTCGCGAGTGAATGGTGCTTCAGAATCGACCTCGGGACGAGCGTGTTCACCTGCTTGGAAAACCGTCGCGCTGTGTTAGTCGGCCATCCCTCTATTCGATTGGAGATGAATGAATGCCTTCTCGAAGCCGCAACCTCGATTCCGAACGGACGGGCCGCACATCCTCCGAAGACACGGCACCGCCGTCTGACGGCGCATGGGCCGTTGTGTTAGCGGGCGGTGACGGTACCCGACTACAGCGGCTGACTCGTCAAATTTCGGGGGACACACGCCCCAAGCAATTCTGTAAACTCACGGGCGGGGACAGCCTGTTAAGAGAGACTTCTCGACGGATTGCGCCATTGTTCACCTGTGATCGACAAATCTATGTTGTGACTCGTGTGCACGAACCTTTCTACAGAGACGAGTTGTCTACGTCCAAGGCCGCGTCAGTCTTCGAACAACCTTCCAACAGAGGCACCGCAGTTGCGATAGCAGTGGCTGCACTTCATCTCCTGAACAACGAGCCTGATCCGTTTGTGGTCTTCTTTCCCTCTGACCATCACTATGCGAACGAAAGCGCTTTCGTGGAGGCCATCAGTACAGCTTTAAGCTATTCCCGGCGGAACCCGAAAGAAATCGTGCTTCTCGCCGCCGAACCCCACTACCCCGAAGTCGAGTATGGATGGATTGAGCCGGGCCAGATCATCGCAGACGTTCCGGCGGCGCAGTTGTTGCGTGTGACCGGGTTTTGGGAAAAGCCATCTCTCACGTTGGCCCGAACACTCCTCAGGAGGCGATGTCTCTGGAACACCTTCGTGACCATTGGGCGCGCTGCAACCTTTATAGACTTACTGCGCTCGCGGTTACCGGACGTGGTTTCTTCCCTCGAGCTTGCTGTTACCAACAACGACTTGGACCGCACTTACCGAGGGCTGCCGTCTGTAGACATGGGTCGCGAGGTCTTCAATCCGGAGCCGAGCCGGCTGCTCGCGTTCCGGGACACTGAGTCTGGTTGGACTGACCTGGGAACCCCGAGAAGAGTCTTCGATACTCTGGCGCGCAATGAAGTCAAACCTGAGTGGCTGAGCGAGATCTTGCTTCACTACGGAGCTCTCCACGTCAGGGAGAACCAGACAATGTCGAGCGATGAAGTGCGGGAAGGGATTGCCTTACTCGCTGCAACCTTCTGATCGCGAGGTGGGCGGCAGGTGTTGGGACAGTAACTGTCAGACGCTTGTCCAAATGTGTCTGAGATAGGCCGCTAAATCAGATGACTCGGGACATGCAGGCCATCGGGCTGTGCTGAGTCGGACTAATGAAACACCTACGCATTCACAAACACGAGGAGGGGGAAAAGGGCATGGCAACCACGGCACCATCGCTTCGGCAGGCACGCTCACTTGATTTCCGCGGCATGATCGGTTTGAGCCAGGAGCTTCGAAACCTTTGGTATCTGGTCCAGATGGTTGCTCCTACAGACTCGGCTGTACTAATCCATGGCGAAACGGGAACTGGTAAAGAACTCTTAGCGAAAGCTATACACGAGGAGAGCTCCCGCTGCCAGGGGCCGTTCGTTAGGGTGAATTGCGCTGCGATGCCGGCGGGACTTCTCGAAAGTGAGTTATTCGGCCATGAGCGAGGGGCATTTACTGGGGCTGTGACTCAAGCTGCGGGCCGGTTTGAGCGCGCTCACAAAGGAACCTTGTTCCTGGATGAGATCGGAGATCTGCCACTGGAATTGCAACCGAAGCTGCTGCGCGCACTTCAGGAAAAGGAGTTTGAGCGACTTGGGAGCAGCCGGACTATGCGTGTGGATGTTCGCTTCATTGCGGCCACAAATCAGGATTTGCTGCGAATGGTTCAGGAGGGACGGTTCCGCACAGACCTCTTCTACAGGCTCAACGTATTTCCAATCGGGATTCCGCCGTTGCGCGATCGGCGACTGGATATCCCGCCGCTCGTGTACCACTTCGTTGAACGCTTTGCGGATCGGCTGAATAAGAGTATCGACTACATATCCGAAGAGATCATCCAGGCTCTTCAGAAGCACGATTGGCCTGGAAACATTCGCGAACTGCAGAACCTAATTGAGCGTGCCGTGATTATGTCTTCTGGAAGCGAGTTGCGATTGCCTCCTCTGGAGTCACGCCTTGCAATTCAGCCGTGCTATGCAGTCAAAGCCGAAACGCTAGTTGAGGCGGAGCGTGACCATATCTTGAGAGTTCTAAATGAAGCTGGAGGTGTTATTGGAGGCCCCAAGGGAGCCGCTTCCCGTCTTGGTCTTCCCAGAACAAGCCTGATCTACAAGATGAGAAGGTTGGGGATTGACCGGGAAAAGGCGAAGGGGACTGGGAATGTTCCTTTCCAGGCCAGGGGCCTTGAAAGTGCGATGTCAGCCGCAAGCCTGTAACGGCCGGCTTTCACTTCTTTGAACGCAGAGAATGCAGCCTGCCAGAGAGCGGCCCGCCCCTTGGCGGATTGCTGAATAGCGATTTCTGAAATGCAAAGGTGCTCAGAACTCGTCAGTGTCGGCTAGTCGACGCAGATTCGCCACTCGATGATGTCATGAATAGGTGCCCTAAGCAGCCTAACACGATGCAGAGCAATCCTATACGACACAGACATTTCAGTAAGCTTCATCCTCTCCTCATGGCCTATTGCTTGCATTGAGAGCAAACAAGGGCGGCGATTCATCACTGTCCTACTTCTGAAAGGCTGCTAGCCCAAGGAGCTCGATCATGAATAACTCGCACTATGAGATGCCTATCAACGCCCATGGGGCAGAACACGCGATCGCACACGATAGTGAGATTGTGTCAGCGGCCAGAGCCGGATCGTTTGGAGCATTCGGAGAACTTCATGCGATCTATTCACCGCGCCTTTACAGAACAACCCTTGCAATCACCAAAAACCCGGAAGACGCCGAGGACGCTCTTCAAGAGACATTCTTGCGTGCGTGCCTGGCAATAAATACTTTTGAGGGCAGGTCGACGATCTACTCGTGGTTGACTCGCATTGCAATCAACTCAGCTTTAGCGATTCTGCGCAAACGACGCGTCCGTGCAGAGATATGTTACGACCCACTACCGGAGTATTCTGCGGAGATCGCCTGGCCCGAGATCAAGGACCCCACTCCCAATCCCGAGCAGCTGTGTGATCTACGACAACGGCGCGTCAGACTCCAGAACGCAATCCGTAAATTGGATTCCGGTTTGAGAGAACCGGTCCAAATGCGAGTGACGAAAGAATCGTCGTTGAGGGAGATCAGCCAAACGCTCAACATCTCTGAAGGCGCGGTGAAGGCCCGCCTCTATCGAGCGCGGCTACAGCTTTCAGCAGTCTGCGGGACGGTGTAGTGCAAGAATGTTCACCACTCACAGATCGTCTTCGCCAAATCTATATAATGTCGGCCTTGCTTATCGAATCTGACTAATTGCATGGACTCGGGGCTAGTGTAGTGCGTCATGCAGATTGAAGATTAAGAACGGCGCGGGCGCGTTTGACCTTTTCGAGGATGTCGGCGGCCTTTGCGGTCCAGATGAATGGCTTGGGGTTCTCATTGTGGTGGTCGATGTAGTCGTTGATGGCGGCGATGAGTTCCTCGACGCTGCGGAAGACGCCGCGACGCAGCCGGTTCTCGGTTAAGTCGCGGAAAAAACGCTCCACCATGTTGAGCCACGAACAGCCGGTAGGTGTGAAGTGGATGTGGAAGCGGGGATGGCGAGCAAGCCATCGTTGGACTTTGGGGTGCTTGTGGGTGGCATAGTTATCTACGATCATGTGGATCTGCTTGTCGTCGCGGACCACGGAATCGATCCCACGGAGGAACTTCAACCACTCCTGATGGCGATGACGATCGTCGCACATGGAGATCACCTCACCTTCGAGAGCGTCCAGAGCGGCAAACAGAGTCGCGGTGCCGTTGCGCTTGTAATCATGGGTCATGGTGCCCGCGCGGCCTTTCTTTATCGGCAGTCCCGGCTGCGTGCGGTCTAGAGCCTGTATCTGGCTTTTCTCATCGGCGCACAGCACCATGGCGTGCTCCGGCGGATTCAGGTACAGGCCCACGATGTCCTCCAGTTTCTCGGTGAACTCAGGATCGCGGCTGAGCTTGAAGGTTTTCACCAGGTGCGGCTTCAGCCCGTGGGCGCGCCAGATGCGCCGCACGCTGGCCTCGCTGATGCCGCTGGCGGCCGCCATGGTGCGCGTGCTCCAGTGCGTGGCATTGGCCGGCTTCTGGTGCAGCGTCATTTCCACGATCTTCCTCACCTGCGGTTCGCGAATGGTTCGCGTCCGGCCCGGGCGCGGCGCATCCTTCTCCAGCGCCACAATGCCGCCTTCCAGGAACCGCTTCCGCCACCGCGCCACTTTCTCCGGCATGATGCCCATCTGCGCGGCAATGTGCTTGTTCTCCAGACCTTCCGCCGCGCGAAGTACGATGCGCGCCCGTTCCACCAACCGTGCAGGAAGCGAGCGCTGACGGGCTATCTGCTCCAGGGCTGTTCTCTGTTCCGGGTGCAATCGAACTGGCGCTGCTGTGCGCATGCTGTGCCGTCCTCCATAGTATGGACAACCCCCACACATAAACGTTACTATTTAAGACGCACTACACTAGATAGGTATAGGACGGTAACCTGGGTCTTTGTCAGCGCGGTCATTGCGTCGTATGGAACGGTCTGAAACCGGGGCGAGTAGGGTGCAAATAGGGATTTTGCCTCGTCGAGCGCATCTGGTTCGGTCCAGACAACCAGTCCTTCGGATTGAGTCGCGGTCTGCGTTCTCACCTCTAGATCCGTTACACGCAAGTTTTCGTAATACACAAAGAACTTCGCGGATTTTTCGGACGCGGGTTCCTCAGGATTGAGAGTCAGCAAATCTATCGGCAACAATATATCTGACTGAGTGTTTATTCTAAGTCGAAGAAGGGTTATTCTTGCAGCAGCAAAAGAAGGCAAGGGGTAATGAAAGAAGTCCTGTTAGATATCAACAACCATCTGCGGCAGCAGTACGATTTGCTGATTGATTTGGATGACCGACTGAGGGGGCTGGAAGTGACTCTGCTCTCCCATTTCCCTCAGCTTGAAAACGATCTCGCCGCGCGATTGGACGAGTTTCATAAAGCCTCCGTCGGCGAGCGGCAAAAGATTCGGATTGGTCACGAAGCACTGCGCAGAGCAATCTCTGCACTTCCGGGCTGAATTCCATGAGTGGGCCCTCCAGCCCAACGAGAGTACCACCCAGATGAGCCCTACTCCCCCTCTAGCTCTTTTACCTTGGCTTCAGCATTGCGATGCCGCTCACGCGCAGCGTGAAGATCGCGGATTAGGATGACGATCCTCTCGGCGTCGAAATCGGTATGGCTGAATCGTTCGAGATGGTCCCGCCCAGGGATGCCGGAGGTTACGACAAATTCATTCCCTTCAGCTTGAACCAAATGAGAATTATGGCTGAAGACATTTGCGAACTTCACAAGCTCAGCACTCAGCCGCGTGGCCTCCACTAGCAAAAAGGCGAGATGCTGCTTCGCCTCCTTTTCCTCGCGCTTGGCCCTCCCATAGATTGCGTCTTTGTCTCCCTGCGTCATAGAAAATGCCTACCAGAAATCAGTTTTGAGTCCTGCCCCACGTGAGATATAGGGCCAGTACGAAGCATTCGCCCGCGGTGATCTCTGTAATCAAGCGAGAGAAGTCGATATCGACCGATCCCCACCGCTCCCCTATCTGAGGCGGTCGAGACAGAGGAGCGTGCCAGAGTTTCCAGTGGCGGGTGGGTTAGCCTGATGGAAGAGGAACGGTTTCTACCCACGGCGGGAATAGCGTCAAGCCACAGATGACTGCGAAGGCAAGCCAAATGCAAATCGAACGCTTCAGTTTTCTAATTCTCCAGTTATCCATGCTTGAAGCTGTTCGCGTGTCTGAATGACAGCTAAAAGCCACTTCACACCTTGTGGGGAATAGGCCTCGAAATCCGCGAATCGCTCTTTCGCTATCGGCCGTAGCAGCTTTCCTTCGAGCTTGTGGAGGGCAAAGCGATAACAAGACCACGCCAGAATATGTGCCCTTGTTTTCAGGAGAATCGGGAAGTTGTGTATCCACCGGAGCAGCGCAGCACAATCGAGGAAAATACGTGAAAGTAGGGGAAAAGCACTCAAATGTTACCGGTTTTGTTACCGGTCATAATCTGCGTCTCGTTGATTTAGAACCGAATCTCCGCCTCGATTCTTTGTGCGCTTGCATGCCGAATGGCGTTCCGCAGGGCTTCCACTCCTATGCGATACACTTCGTCAAGTTCTTCTCCCGCACTTTTCCTGCCACTGATTGACGACTTGGCGTTTGCGCGATCAATCCTCTCTTACAGTCTCTGCGTCATGCTGGAATCAGCGCTCGTTCTCTTATCAGAGGCAAATAAACTCACATATTGATTCTGACTCTCCGCAAGTATTGAGGCGCTCTGCACCTCGCGCTGGAAGTCCGTTGTGACGATTTCGAGGTTGTAGTCGTCGGACGTCAGATTCGGCAGCGTGTGGAGTCCGCTGACGTCCGTCTTTGTCTTGCGCATCGTTCCCTGCGCCAGGTTGGTGAGCGTGATCGCCGCATTCCGAATTACCTTCCTGTCGGGACCGGTCACCGTGCCCGAAAGCATCGCTCCCGTCGCCTGCGCCAGCAGTATTGGCGCACCCACCGTACAGCACAGGATCGAAAATGCGTGAAGTACAGCCAGCCGCAACTTGTTGTTCATAATTCGCACCCCGGAGGTAGCGTGAATCCCTTCTCGCGTCACCGATCTCAGCCTCTCAGACGACGGAAAGAAAAGGCTCATCCCATGCTCCGCAACGAAGAGCGAGGGGGAATCATGAGTTTGCGTGGGCCGGGGAGAAGAAGCGATGGGGAAGGGAGAAGAATACCTAACGAGCATTGTATGCCAACACGGAAGAATCTGTTCTCTGGCAAGTCAAATCGGCGAAATGGCCACGACTCAATCGTTGCCCCGCAATTTGCTGGCTTGGGGCCGACCCCGATGAAGTCGAGGCCCCGTCGCGGGGCAGACGCGCGGTCGAGGTTGGCTTTCGGAAGCGACAAAAACGAGTTCAGAAGCTGCGCAACAGAAAATCACGGGCATTTGCCAGCACCATTGCTTGCACTGCAACAGGGAGAATGCGGGCGAGAGCGATGGCCCCGATCATGGTTGAAAAGATCGCAAAGAAGGCGCGCTCTTTGTCCGCGCTGCGCCGGCCGGGCATGAATGGCACCATGCGGTTCTTGTACTTCACAAGTTCCGCAATAATCGAAGCCTTCATCCCTGGATGCGCGCGCGCCAAATCTGGCGCAAGTACCGGCAGCGGGCAGCCACTCTCGGGATGATCGCACATCTCCGGACGCAGGTAGGTCTTCACGATGATCTTCCACGCTTCCGACGGTGGCGCCTGTTCGACCGCACGAGCGAGGGTGTCAGCAATCTCCGCGAACCCGTCGCAAAGGGACTCCAGGAGCAGATCGTCCTTGCTCCCAAAGTGCTTGTAAAAGCCGCCGTGGGTCAGCCCGGCATCGCGCATCACGTCAGAAACCGCGGCGCCGGTCATGCCTTCGGCGCGAACGCGGCGTGAGGCATCCTTCACGATTCTTCGATGAACTTCTGCTCGATGTTCGGGCGGGTAGCGCATGGCTGATTATAGGATGCCGGCAGTCATCCCTCGGCGCAATCGACTTTCTTCAAGAGCCAGATAGTTCGAATCCGTAGGAATGGCCGGCATGGTCATCCTAATGGCCCGAGACGAGAGTTTCGACCTCCACAGACCGGCTTTCGGGTTCACATGTCCGTATTCCGGGGTGAACTCGATTCGCGGCGATTCCCGTGCTTCGCTCGGGTGCTCCCCATCTGCGAGTTATGTTCATCCCCAGACTTCGCGGGCAACATCAACCACCAGCCGCAGCTTCGCCCATTGGTCGTCCTCAGTTAAGATGTTGCCCTCCATCGTGGAAGCAAAGCCGCATTGTGGACTGATGGCGAATTGCTCAAGCGGAAGAAACCGGGCTGCCTCATCGATTCGGCTGAGCAGGTCATCCTTGCGTTCCAATTCAGGCCGTTTGCTGCTGACCAATCCGAGCACAACCGCTTTGCCCTTGGGAACGAACCGGAGTGGCTCGAAGGTGCCAGAGCGTTCATCGTCGTATTCGAGAAGAAAGCGATCGACGTTCAGCTCATGGAAGAGACGTTCGGCGATTGCATCGTATCCCCCCTCCGCGTACCAGTGACTACGATTGTTGCCGCGGCAGAGATGGATGGCGAGCGTAACGCCGGGACGCCGAGCGGCAGCAAAGCAGGAGTTATCGGCCTCGAGTGAGGCAGAGAGCATTTGCGCGGGATCGACGCGCAGCTCCTTCTCCATCCACGCGGTCCACTTTGAATCGAGGTAGTAGCTGTAGCGCGGCGCATCGATCTGAAGATACGAGACACCGCTGTCAGCGAAAGCGCCGATGTCCTCGGCCATGATGGCGGTGATGGCCTGGAGCAGTGCGTAAGGGTCGCGGTATACTGCGTCGGTGATGCCGTACTTGAATGAGATGGCCGGAAACTGAGTCGCACTGGGCAGGGTGATCTTGAAGGGACCCGGTGCGTGTTCTCTCAGGAAGGGAAGCTCGCGACCGGTGAGCGGCCTCCGTTGCTTCAAGGTAGAATTCACGATACCGGTAATGCTGCTGACGCCGGCCGGGGAGGTTTGCGACTTTTCGCCGGCCTCGTTCCACCTGCGTGCGACGGAGTCGGCAAAGTCGAAACCTTCGACCGCTTCGGTGAAATCGCTCATGAAGTTGGTGCGCCGCAATTCGCCGTCGGTGAAGACATCGAGTCCGATCTCCTTCTGGCGCCCGAGAACGCGAAGAATTTCACGATTCTCAATGGCCTCGAGTTCTGAAGGGGAGATGTGGGCGGCGCGAGCCTGAAGCAGCCCCGCCGGCCGAAGCAGGCTGCCAACGTGGTCGGCGCGAATGGCGTGAGGCATATGCGAGTCCTTTCCCGAGGCTGCACCAAGTCGGTGGGGCATCAGATGAGTATGCTGCGCAGGGTTCGCGCACCCTCCTGCAGGGCTGGAAGGCAGCGTTTGATGAGCGTGGCGCGATCGATGCGAGAGATGTGAGTTCCTACATTGATGGCGGCTACGACCTGATTCCCGCGCGTTGAAACAGGAACGGCGATGGACCTCAGGCCGGCTTCAAGCTCCTCGTCGACGATGGCGTAACCATCGTTTCGAGCCTTGAGAATTGCCTGCCTGATCTCCGGGATGCGGACGCGGGTCTTGGCAGTGTAGGCACGCGGTTTGAGATGGTGCAGGTAGGCATCGAGTTCCTCTTCGGGCAGCGCCGCCAGCAGTACCCGGCCCATGGAAGTGCAATAGGCAGGCAGCCGGCTGCCGACCGAGAGCCCGGCGGCGAGAACGCGGCTCGCGGCCGAACGCACAACATACACAATCTCCCCATTGTCGAGCATGCTCATGGAAGATGACTCGTGCACCTGCTCGGTGATGTGCTCAAGAACCGGCCGAGCAGCTTCAACCACCGATGAGGACGAAAGGTAAGAGAAGCCGAGACGCAGAACCTGGGTCTTCAGCCGATAGACCTGGCGGCTGTGCCCGACGTAGCCGAGGAGTTCCAGGGTGAGGAGTATACGACGGATCGAAGCGCGGGAGAGGCCTGTGGATTGCGAGATTTCAATCATGGTTCGACCGTCGCGGTGACCTTCGAAGCTCTCGATGACGCGAAGTCCCCGAGCGAGAGAAAGCACAAAGTCCGGGTTTCCGGCCTGGCCGGCGAACGCGTGGTCCGCGGGAGCGGGTGGAACAGCGGGAGCGGATCTGGCCGGGCTCATCGGGCAATCTCCGGCAAATACCTGGAAGCCTTGTCGTGCGCGATTATCGCACACCCTGTACAAGTCCGCATATTCAGGCGATAATGCGGCGGTCAGTCAAAAGAGTGCGGATGGCGGAGTGGCTCACATTGGCCGAAGCGATCGCCGCGCATGTGCGCGACGGCGATAGCCTTGCCATGGAAGGGTTCACGCATCTGATTCCCTTTGCCGCCGGCCACGAGATTATCCGCCAGGGCCGACGGAACCTGTCCCTGGTTCGCATGACGCCGGATCTCATCTACGACCAGTTGATCGGGGCGGGATGCGCATCCAGGTTGACCTTCTCGTGGGGAGGGAACCCCGGCGTCGGATCGCTTCACCGCTTTCGCGACGCAGTGGAGAACAGCTGGCCCGGCCCGCTCGAGATCGAGGAGCGAAGTCATAGCGATCTGGCCAACGCATACGTTGCGGGGGCTGCAAACCTGCCCTTCGCGGTTCTTCGCGGATACGCAGGATCCGATTTTCCGCGAGTCAACGACCGGATACGCAACATCACCTGCCCGTTTACGGGAGAGGCGCTCGCCGCTACGCCGTCAGTGCGGCCGGATGTGACCATAATCCACGCCCAGAAGGCGGATGGGAAGGGCAATGTGCTGCTGTGGGGAATCCTGGGCGTGCAGAAGGAGGCTGTTCTGGCCGCAAGGCGGGCAATCGTCACGGTAGAGGAGCGCGTGAGCTCGCTCGATGCCCCGCCCAACGCCTGCGTCCTGCCGGGTTGGGCGCTGACGGCGGTTTGCGAGGTGCCGCGCGGAGCCACTCCCTCGTATGCGCATGGATATTACAGCCGCGATAACGTGTTCTATCGCGCCTGGGACCAGATCTCACGCAGCCGTGAGCGCTTTTCCGCGTGGGTGGATCAACACATCCTGAGGACACGGGACTTCCCCGAATACCTCAAGATGCAGAGAGACTCGGCAGTGCAGGCGGTCTATCCATGAGTGCTGCTTACTCTGCCGAGGAGATGATGACGGTGGCTGCGGCACGCATGCTGCGCAACGGCGCGGTCTGTTTTGTAGGAATCGGGCTGCCATCGACGGCGGCAAATCTTGCCCGGCTGACCCACGCTCCGGATGCGGTTCTGGTATACGAGTCAGGTCCGATCGGTGCAAAGCCTCCGGTTCTGCCACTGTCGATTGGGGACGGTAATCTGGCCGAGACGGCCGACACGGTGGTGTCCACACCGGAGATCTTCCGCTACTGGCTGCAGGGCGGGCGCATTGACGTGGGATTTCTCGGCGCCGCGCAGCTGGATCGTTTCGCGAACATCAACACCACGGTGGTGGGTCCATACAACAAGCCGACAGTGCGCCTGCCCGGAGCGGGCGGGGCGCCGGAGATCAGTTCTCTGGCCAAAGAGGTTCTAATCGTTGTCAGGCATTCGCGGCGCACTCTGGTAAAGAAGCTCGACTTTATCACATCGGTCGGGTTTCTCACTGGCGGCGATGCGCGCGAGAAAGCAGGCCTGCCCGGTAGAGGACCGGCAGCGGTGATTACCGACCTGTGCATTCTTCGGCCGAACCCCGGATCGCGCGAGCTGGAGGTTGCAAGCATCCATCCGGGAGTGGAACGAGCTACGATTGCAGCAAACACCGGCTGGGAGATGCGATTCGGAGAAGATTGCGGAGAAACGGAGGCCCCGCGATCAACTGAGCTAGACACGCTGCGCGAACTCAAGGCACGCACCGCGGCGGCTCATGGCGTTCCGGTGGACGAAGCATGAGACCGGTGTTCTTTTGCGACGCGGTGCGCACGCCGATCGGCCGCTATGGCGGCGCGCTGGCGCCGGTGCGCACGGACGATCTGGCTGCGATTCCCATTCGCGAGTTGATGAGGCGCAATGCGGGCGTCGACTGGGACGGAGTGGACGACGTGATTCTGGGATGCGCCAATCAGGCCGGGGAAGACAACCGCAACGTGGCACGCATGGCATTGCTGCTGGCCGGACTGCCTGACTGCGTTCCGGGCGCCACTGTAAATCGGCTTTGCGGATCGGGCATGGATGCGGTGGGGACGGCGGCGCGAGCCATTGCCTGCGGAGAGGCGGAGTTGGTGGTCGCGGGCGGCGTCGAGTCGATGTCGCGCGCGCCGTTCGTCATGGGCAAGGCCGAGGCGGCGTTTCAGCGTGCGGCTGAGATCTTCGACACCACGATAGGCTGGCGCTTCGTCAACCCGGCGCTGCACGCAATGTATGGAACAGACTCGATGCCGGAGACCGGAGAGAATGTAGCCCGCGACTGCTCCATCGAGAGAGCTGCCCAGGACGCGTTTGCGTGGCGCAGCCAGATGCGCACGGCTCGCGCGATGGAGTGCGGCTTCTTTGCCGAAGAGATTGTGCCTGTCGAGGTAGCAGGTAGAAAGGAGAAGACGATCGTGTCGCAAGACGAGCATCCGCGGCCGGACACGACGCGCGAGAAGCTGGCCGCGCTGAAACCGCTCTTCGCGGGCGGCACGGTCACGGCGGGCAATGCCTCGGGCGTGAACGACGGAGCCGCGGCGATGATTGTGGCGTCGGAAGAAGCTGCCAATCGGCATGGACTGCGCGCGCGGGCACGGATTCTGGGCATGGCTCAGGCCGGTGTGCCACCGCGGGTGATGGGCATTGGACCCGTGCCGGCGACACGAAAGCTGCTCGCGCGCCTGGGAATGGAGATCGGCGAATTCGATTGGATTGAACTCAACGAGGCATTCGCGAGCCAAGCGCTGGCTTGCCTCCGCCAGCTGGGGCTGCCCGACGATGCCGACCACGTGAATGCAGCCGGCGGCGCGATTGCGATGGGGCATCCGCTTGGAATGAGCGGCGCGAGGCTGGTAATGACCGCGGCGCACCGGTTGGAGAAGTCCGGCGCGAAACTTGCGCTGGCAACAATGTGCATCGGGGTGGGCCAGGGCATAGCTCTGGCCATGGAACGAGTTTGAGGAGCGATATGAACGAACAATCGACGGTGTCATTGGCGGCGCCGGGCACGCAGCCTGAGTACCACTTCCCTGCCTACGTGTCGTCGATCTCACGTTCGCCGCGCATGCCGCTGGTGCTTTTGCCCGAGACACCCAGCGAGCGGACCGGACCGGTATTCGGGCATGGATTGATTGGAGAGCGCGACAACGATCTGACAGCGCAGCACGCAGGCGATCCCATTGGAGAGCGGATCCTGGTGCAGGGCCGAGTGCTCGACGAGGACGGCAGGCCGGTGCGCGGCGCACTTGTCGAAGTGTGGCAGGCCAATGCGGCGGGGCGCTATCGACACAAGGTGGACGTACACGATGCGCCTCTGGATCCCAACTTTACCGGCGCAGGGCGCATGCTTACGGATGAGCACGGCCGCTATTGGTTCAAAACCATCAAGCCAGGCCCCTATCCCTGGGGCAACCACTACAATGCCTGGCGGCCGGCGCACATTCATTTTTCGCTTTTTGGAGCGGGCGTTCTCTCGCGCCTGGTCACGCAGATGTACTTTCCCGGCGACCCCTTGCAGCCGCTCGATCCGATCTTCAATAGCATTGCAGATGCGGCGGCGAGACAGCGCCTCGTCTCCCGGCTCGACATGGACCGCTCGCAGCCCGACTTTATGCTGGCATATTCGTGGGACGTTGTGTTGCGTGGAAGGTACGATACTCCCTTTGAGGAAACTGGCCGATGAGCGCCAACCCTGTTTCAACTACCGCGGGTTCGCAAACCGTCGGACCCTTTTTCCGGATCGGGCTTGAATATCTGATCGAGCAAGCTCCGGCGCTCAGGCTGGACTCTCCCGGTGTCATCGGGATTCGCGGCCGGGTCCTGGATGGCAACGGAAGACCGGTACCGGACGCGATGCTCGAGTTCTGGAACCCTGCGGCAGAGATGCGATGCGGCAGTGTTGCGGAACCAGTTGGCTTCCCGGCAGGCTTCAGGCGAGCGGCGACAAATGAGGAAGGGAGATTCTCCGTGGTGATGCAGCGGCCGGCGAAGGCAGGCTTCGATCGCCGGCAGGCGCCGCATCTGCTGGTTCTCGTGTTTGCGCGCGGACTGCTGCGGCATCTGATGACACGCATGTATCTGGGAGATGAAGCAGACAATGGAAACGATCCAGTAGTCACCGGCATTCCCGCAGAGAGACGCGCAACATTGATCGCCCGGCCGGACGCGGACAGTCCCGGCTTATATGTCTGGGATGTAATTCTGCAAGGAACAGCCGAGACAGTCTTCTTCGCGTGGTAGAGAGCGGGGGTGAGTTCGCATGACAAATGACGGAATGAACTCGTTTCTCTTCTCGACACCGGAGATGACGCACGTCTTTTCGCCGGCGGAGCGGCTGCGAGCGATGACGCGATTCGAGTGGGCGCTGAGCTGTGCGCTGGAGAGCAATGGGCTGGCGGAGCCCGGATCGAGCCAGGCGCTGAAGCCATTGCTCATGGCCGATTTTGTTGATGCGGATGCCCTGGCGCGCGAGGCGAGAGAAGCCGGGAACGTTGCAATCCCGTTCGTCCGGCAGCTCACGGCAGCGGTGAAGGTGCGAAGCGAGACTGCCGCGCGGTCGGTCCACCTGGGCGCGACCAGCCAGGACGTTCTCGACACGGCGCTGGTCTTGCAGATGAAGGAGGCTTTGAAGCTGCTGGAGGCAGCATGGGCCCGGCTGGAAGCAGCCTTGCTCGGCCAGGTGAAGAGACATAGAGACAGGGTGATGCAAGGTAGAACCTGGCTGCAACCCGGCCCGCCCACCACGCTGGGATTGAAACTGGCGGGAACACTGGCCGCATTGCGGCGCGGCTGGGAACGCATCCAGGCCGAAGGCGGCCGGGCGCTGATGCTGCAGTTTGGCGGGGCTGTGGGCACACTGGCTTCACTGGGAACGGATGGATCTGCGGTCTCGGCGGACCTTGCGCGGCGCCTCGATCTTCCCGAGCCACTACTGCCCTGGCACACGCACCGCGACAACCTGGTTGCGATGGTGCAGTCACTTGCGATTTTGACCGGAACGCTGGCGAAGCTGGGGAGGGACGTGGCGTTGCTCATGCAGGCCGAAGTGGGTGAGGTAGCGGAAGGCGGCGGAGGACGCGGTGGATCGTCGACAATGCCCCACAAGCACAATCCGGTGGCGAGCGCGGCGTTGATTGCGATTCATGCCAGGATGCCGGGCCTGGCGGCGACGATGCTGCTGGCGATGCCGCAGGAGCACGAACGCGGGCTCGGCTTGTGGCAGGCGGAGTGGGACACTGTGCCTGAGGCCTTCCGCCTCGCGTCGGCTTCCGTTGCGTACGCGACCGAGCTTACGGAAGGATTGACGGTCGATGGGGAACGCATGCTGGCGAACCTGGCAGCATCGCGTGGATTACCGCTGGCAGAGGCAGTGAGCGCGGCCCTTGCGCCCAGGATTGGACGATCTGCAGCTCACGATCTTCTCGGAGGCGCCGCGGATCGCGCCATTGCGGAGAATCGCCATCTATCCAGCGTATTGAAGCAAATGCCCGACGTAACCGCGCATCTGAGCGCAACCGAAATCGACGAGCTTCTCGATGTCCGCAACTACCTGGGCAGCGCGCAGAGATTGATTGCGCGCGTTGTGGGGGACGACGATGCCCGCCATTGAGTGCGACGGGGTTCGCCTGCACTACGAAGTGAGCGGGAATCCGCGGGGATCTGTCCTGGTGCTTGCCAATTCCCTCGGATCCAATCTCCACATGTGGAACAAGGTGCTGCCGGCTTTGGAGAGAAGCCTCCGCCTGCTTCGCTATGACATGCGAGGCCACGGGAAGAGCGGCCTGGCGCCCGATGCCTTCACGATCGAGCAGTTGGGGCTCGACGTGCTGAGGCTGCTGGATGAGGTGGAGACGGAGCAGGCGAATCTGTGCGGCCTGTCGCTGGGAGGTCAGGTTGGCCTGTGGCTCGGATCCCATGCGCCGGAGCGGGTCGACCGGCTGATCCTGGCCAACACGGGGGCCCGCATCGGCAGCAGCGAGATGTGGGAGCAAAGGATCGCGGCAGCCATGAGTGCGGGCATGTCTCCTCTCGCTGCATTGACGATCGAGCGATGGTTCACGCCGGCTTATCGTGCGAGTCGCGCGCAGGAGATGGAAGAGATCAGGGAAATGATCGCCGCGACAGAGCCCGCCGGATACGCGGCGTGCTGTGCGGTGCTGCGCGATGCCGATCTTCGCGAAGACGCGAGGTTGATCACCGCACCGAGCCTGGTGATCGCAGGGAAGTACGATCCTGCGACCCCTCCCGGCGACGGACGCGCGCTTCATGCCGCGATTCGCAACGCCAATTACCTGGAACTGGATGCTTCGCATCTGTCGGCCTGGGAGCGTGCAGAGGAGTTTGCCGGAGCTGTGATGAAACATCTCACCGCAGTGGAGGAGACCGATGGATGAAAGAGACCGGCACGAGAGAGGCATGCAGGTGCGGCGGAGCGTGCTTGGGGATGCGCATGTGGATCGCGCCGAGGCATCGAAAACCGACCTCGACTCGGAGTTTCAAGACCTGATTACGCGCTATGCCTGGGGCGAGATCTGGACTCGCCCGGGGCTGCCGAAGCACACGCGCAGCCTGCTGACGATTGGCCTGATGGTTGCGCTCAACCGCGGCGAGGAGCTACGCCTGCACCTTCGCGCCGCCGCAAACAACGGCGTAACCGCGGAGGAGATTCGCGAAGTGCTGATGCATTGCGCGGTCTACTGCGGCGTTCCCGCGGCGAATGCGGCATTCCACGCGGCCAGGGAGATCATCAAGGAACAGACCTAGGACACTGACCGCATGAATTTGTTCTTGTTGCATCGTGGTATCCCAGGTCTCAAGGTCGAGACCTGGGGCACTCGGCATTCCAGGCGGCCAGGGAGTTCGTCAACGAGCAGACCTAGCAAGTGTGGTTGGCAAAGCATGGCACGGTTCGAGACACGAGTCGGCATCATCGGAGCAGGTCCCGCGGGACTGATGCTGTCGCATCTTCTCCACCTCCGGGGAATCCACTCCATTGTGCTGGAAGCGAGGTCGCGCACCTATTGCGAGGAGCGAGTGAGGGCCGGTGTCCTTGAGCACACGAGCGTGCAGATGTTGTGCGAGTCCGGAGTTGGAGAGCGGCTCGAACGCGAAGGACTGCGGCACGAGGGAATCGAGCTCGGACTGAATGGAACGCGGCGCCGCATCCCGTTCATGGAACTCACCGGCAAGTGCGTGACGGTTTACGGCCAGCAGGAGGTGGTGAAGGACCTGATTGCGCGGCGCCTCGCCGATGGCGGCGACATTCGATTCGAGTGCGGCAGGGTCTCGCTCGAGAATGTAGCGACGGAAAAGCCGCGAATCCATGTGGACCGAGATGGGCAGAGGGATGAGATTCTCTGCGACTATATCGCCGGCTGCGACGGGTTCCATGGAATCTCCAGGGGCGCCCTTCCCGAGGGCGCATTGACCATCTTCGAGCGCGCCTACCCCTTTGCATGGCTCGGGATTCTCGCTGCGGCCGCACCATCCCGGGAAGAGCTCGTCTACATGCATCATCCGCGGGGTTTCGCGCTCTACAGCATGCGCTCGCCGCAGGTCACGCGGCTTTATCTGCAGTGCGCGCCGGACGAAGATATTGCCCAATGGAGCGATGACCGCATCTGGAGCGAACTCAAGACCCGCCTGAGTTGCAGCGATGGATGGCGACCGACCGAGGGCCGCATTCTGCAAAAGGGCGTCACCGGAATGCGCAGCTTTGTAGCCGAACCACTGCAGTTTGGCCGTCTGTTCCTCGCCGGAGACGCAGCCCACATTGTGCCGCCCACAGGCGCCAAGGGCATGAATCTTGCTCTTGCCGACGTGTACTACCTGGCAGAGGCTCTCGAATCCGTCTATCACGGCGAGGACTGCCGATTGCTGGAGAGTTATTCCGGAACTTGCCTGCGGCGGATCTGGAAGGCGCAGCGCTTCTCGTGGTGGATGACGTCGCTGCTGCATCGATTTGAAGACGAGCCCATGTTCGACCGCAAGCGGCAGATCGCAGAACTGGAGTACGTAATGACGTCGCGGGCGGCCGCGGCTTCGCTTGCCGAGAACTACGTGGGGCTGCCGCTCGATGGTGTTGAATCATGGTGAGCCGAACGAGGGAGTGAGAGAGGAAGATGGCGATGGCGAGCTACGAGGAACGATGGGCGACAGTGCTCGTCGAGGTGGAGGAAAGCATTGGCTGGGTCACGCTCAACCGGCCGGAAAAGCGCAATGCGATGAGCCCTACGCTGAATCGGGAGATGCGCGAGGTGCTGGAGACGCTGGAACTCGACGGCGAAGTGAAGGTGCTGGTGCTGACCGGTGCGGGCGAGTCGTGGACAGCAGGGATGGATCTGAAAGAGTATTTCCGCGAGGTCGACCAGGCCCCGGAGATCGTGCAGGAACGGATTCGACGCGATGCATCGACCTGGCAATGGAAGTTGCTCCGAATGTACTCGAAGCCGACTATCGCCATGGTCAACGGATGGTGTTTTGGCGGCGGCTTCTCCCCGCTGGTGGCGTGCGACCTGGCCATCGCCGCGGAGACCGCGGTGTTCGGACTGTCGGAGATCAACTGGGGCATCCCCCCAGGCAACCTGGTGAGCAAGGCCCTTGCGGACACGGTGGGACAGCGAAAAGCGCTCGAGTACATCATGACGGGCGAGACGTTTACAGGAGTTCAGGCAGCCGAGATGGGGTTGGTGAATCGGGCCGTTCCACTCGAGCAGCTTCGCGGCGAGACCGCCGCATTGGCGCAAAAACTCGCCGCCAAGAATCCGGTGGTGCTGCGCGCGGCCAAACACGGCTTTAAGCGCTGCCGCGAACTGACGTGGGAACAGAGTGAAGACTATCTCTATGCAAAACTCGACCAGGCGCAGTTGCGCGATCCGGAGCATGGCCGGGAAAAAGGGCTGAAGCAATTCCTCGATGAGAAGAGCATCAAGCCCGGCCTGGAGAGTTATCGGCGCTGAAGCGACGAATTGGGGATGGTTCTCTTGGTCGACCTCGAAAGCGTGCACAAAATCAGAACCAGATTCGACCGGCTGCTGCGGCCGCGCTCCATCGCGCTGGTTGGCGCTTCCGCGACACCCGGCTCCTTGGGAGAGTGTGTCCTCGATAATCTCGAACAATCGGGCTACGCAGGAGAGCTTTACCTGGTGAACCCGAGGCGACCGGTTATCCGAGGCCGCGCGTCGTTGAGCTCGATCGAGGAGTTACCGGAAGGAATCGATTGCGCTGTGCTGGCGATCCCGGCAAGCGCCGTCCTTGCCTGCGTGCGATCCTGCGCGGAGATGGGCATTGCAAGCGTCATCGTATTCTCAGCGGGGTTCGCTGAGGCAGGCGAGGAGGGACAAGCCGCCCAGCGCGAGCTTGCGCGAGTTGCCCGGGAGCACGGATTGCTGCTTGTAGGGCCGAACTGTCTGGGGATGGTGAATTACGTCGATCGGATCCCGCTCACTTTTGTCGCGACTCCGCCACAGCGTGATATTCCGCTACGGGGAGCGGCGATCGTGTCGCAGAGCGGGGCGCTCGCCGCGGTGATCGCCGTAAACATGCGCCATCACATGATTCCGCTCACGTATTCGGTCTCCACCGGAAACGAGGCCGCAAGCGGCGTGGAGGACTTTCTCGAACACCTGATCGAAGATGAAGCAACGCGCGTCTTCGCCCTCGTCGTCGAGCAGTTCCGCGAGCCCAAGAGATTTCTCGAATTGGCGCGAAGAGCGCGCGCCGTTAGCAAGTTCATCGTTCTTCTCCATCCGGGCCGAAGCAAAGCCGCGCGCGTATCGGCGGCAACGCACACAGGCGCGCTGGCCGGCGACTACGAAGTCATGCATGCGCTGGTCGCTCATGCCGGGGTAATCCACGTGGAGAGAATGGAAGAACTCGTGGATGTTACGCAGATCCTGGTGCGCTGCCACGAACTGCCCCGGAATGGTCCGGTGATTCTTACGGAGTCGGGTGCATTCAAGGCGCTGGCGCTCGACCTCTGCGAGCGAGTGTCCCTCACGCTGCCGGCTCTTTCACCTCCTGCGGAGAGCGCCCTGCGCGAGGCCTTGCCTGCGTTCATCCCTCCATCCAATCCCCTGGACCTTACCGCACAAGGGCTCGTCGATCCGGGGCTGTATCGACGCACATTGTCCGCAGTCTTGAGCGAGAAGGAATTCGGGAGTGCGCTGCTGGGCATTATCCTGACAGACCGCAGGACGTCGGCGATCAAGCTTCCTCCGATCCGGGACACGATCCGAGAGCTCCGGCCGCACAAGCCTATCGTCTTTGCGGCTCTCGACGAGGGGGCACCGTTCGACTTTGCAGAGCTGGACGAGCTGCTTGAAATGGGCGTCGCCTGCTTTCCATCACCGGAGCGAGCCATTCGCGCACTCGCTCATGTTACGTGGCTTGGATCCCAAGACGAAGCGGAGCGTGAAGAGCACGAAGAGAATCGCGGAGTTCCCGGCTTGTGTGCCGGCGTACTGCCCGAATACAAGAGCAAGCGACTGCTCGCAGAATTTGGAATCGCAATACCAAATGGACGGCTGGCACTGACGTGCGGCGAAGCTCTGAGCATCGCGCGCGAAGTTGGATTCCCGGTGGTGCTGAAGGCGCAGGCAGAGTCTCTTGCGCACAAATCCGACGCTGGCGGCGTGCTGCTCGGTTTGGATACGGAGGATGCGGTTGCGAACGCATGGTCCGCATTGCAAATCAGCATTGAGCGTTCGCACTGGGGACCGAAGCTGGATGGCGTGCTGGTGGAACGTATGGGCGAGAAAGGCCTGGAACTGATTGTCGGCGCTCGCAACGATAAGGACTGGGGACCCGTGTTGCTCGCGGGGTTCGGCGGCGTGCTAGCTGAAGCCGTCGAGGATATACGCATTCTCGCTCCGGATCTCGGGCCGCGCGCGATTCAAGACGCGCTGTACGAACTCCGCTGCGGCGCGTTGCTGCGCGGCTTCCGCGGCGGCCCGGAGCTTGATGCGGCGGCGGCGGCCACTGTGCTGCATCGCCTGGGCCGGTTGGTGCGGGATCATCCCGAGATCGCCGAAGTGGAAATCAATCCGCTCGTGGTTTACCCGAAGGGGCGCGGCACACTTGCTCTGGACGCGCTTATCTCGGTGGTCGATTGGCACGAATGACGCTGTGACGAAACGAGGACAGAATGAACGAAACACGACTCCTGATCGGCGGCGAGTGGGCGCCGGCAGCCGATGGCCGGTGGTTTCATCGCGTAAATGGCGTGAGCGGCAAGCCGGTCACCAAGGCCGCGGCCAGCGGTCTGCGCGACGTGGCTGCGGCTGTGAAGGCCGCTGCCAATGCTCTTCCCGCGTGGTCTGCAATCGGACCGGGAAGACGCCGCGAGCTGTTGCTGCGGGCGGCAGATGCACTGGTGGCGCACCAGCGTGAATTCATCGAAAGCATGACTGCCGAAACGGGTGCGACCGAAGGCTGGGCGGGATTCAATGTGGCATTCGGCGCTTCAGTATTGCGCGAGGCTGCCTCGATGACCACGCAGTTGGCTGGCGAGATTATTCCGAGCGATATTCCCGACAATCTGGCCATGGCCATTCGCCAGCCGGTTGGCGTGTGCGTGGGCATTGCGCCGTGGAACGCACCGGTGATTCTCGGGGCTCGGGCAGTGGCTATGCCCCTGGCTTGCGGAAACACAGTCGTTTTCAAGGCATCGGAGGTATGCCCCGCGGTGCATTGCCTGATCGCGTCGGCTCTCAAAGAGGCTGGAATTCCCCAGGGCGTTGTGAACGTGTTGACCAACGATCCAGCCGATGCCGCGGAGATCGTTGGCGCATTGATCGATCATCCCCTTGTGCGTCACGTCAACTTCACTGGCTCCACGCGGGTGGGACGCGTGATTGCGGAGCGGGCGGCGCGACACTTGAAACCCGTATTGCTGGAACTGGGAGGCAAAGCTCCGCTCATTGTGCTCGATGACGCCGACGTCGACGCGGCGGTGGATGCGGCGGCATTCGGCGCGTTCATGAACCAGGGCCAGATCTGCATGTCTACGGAGCGAGTGGTCGTGGATGAACGCGTGGCGGACGAATTCGTGGCACGGCTATCGGCGAAAGCCGCCTCGCTTGAGGTCAAGGATCCGTCAAAGGGGCATGCCGTCCTGGGCGCGATGGTGGATAGACCGGCGGCGGAGAAGATCTCCGCTTTGATTGAAGACGCCGCGAAGATGGGCGCGCGCCTGTGCGCCGGCGGCAAGCGCGACGGCACGCTGATGCAGGCGACAGTACTGGATCGCGTGACCCCGGCAATGCGGATCTACGCCGAAGAGTCATTTGGCCCGGTCGTCAGCGTTGTCCGCGCGAAGGACGATGAAGAGGCCCTGCGCATTGCGAACGACACAGAGTATGGCCTGTCTGCCGCGGTCTTCAGCAGGGACATTGCACGAGCGTGGAACCTGGCGCGACGAGTGGAGAGTGGAATATGCCACATCAACGGCCCGACAGTGCACGATGAGCCGCAGATGCCATTCGGCGGCGTGAAGGCGTCAGGACTTGGCCGGTTCGGCGGTAAGGCGGCCATCGACGAGTTCACAACGCTGCGCTGGATCACCGTCCAGACCGGCGCCCGCCATTATCCGTTTTAACGTCTCGTCGCATTGGGACGCGCGTCCGAGCTTGCATCGGTGAAGGCCCGGGCGCGATTGCATGCAGCCGAGACCTGAGCTTTCATGGTCGGCGCAGGCCAGCAAAAGGCGCGTCATCGCGCTTCACATCATTGCAGTGACCGCTTTTACAAGCGCATCCGGTCCATCTTCAACGCACAGTTCTTTATCAACCAAAGAACTCGAAGACGATTCAAATTCTCGTTTCAAAGCCAGAATCTTGGATCGTGGGAACTTTTTACACACCATCTCGCTTGCTTGCTTGCGCTCGCTCGCACTCAGAGTGTGGCAGAGCACAATCAGGTCGTAATCACGCCCCGCATACAGGGCCTCCAATTCCGTGAGCGCTAAGGCAGTTTCGACTAGAAAGCGTCTGGCAAGAACACGTTTTCGCGACTGAAGGAGCAACCTGTCCCGTCCAACACACAAAATGCTGCGTTCGTTGTCCATTCGGTCATCGATGCCTCCTGTCTGTCGGCAATGTGTTGCATTTGGATGGCCAAAGGCCTTCAAGATTGGCACTGAGGCGCGGACCATCGCTTGCCCCGGCGCCAATTTGGCCGGCCCCAGTCTGATGGGCGCGTCGGCTCTCTGTACCGTCACTCAAGACGGTAGGCCAGAAGTCGTCCGCTGCGAAATTTCGCTGGATGTCCTCCCAGGCAGGGGACCGTCGGATGGACGCTGAGCAACATGCGCGACAAGACCGATGGGTCGGCATCTCTCAGATAGTTGGTGTAGATTGAGTGGCGCTTTCCACAGTTGTCCAATGTGCATTCGCAGTCGATTCCCCAAATACAGGCGACACCTGAGCCGTGCCTCCGCGCCGCCTCAGTTCCCAGATGAATCGTACTTCGAGTTACCTCGTACACCCTGGCAACGTGAAAGCAGAGAAAGAGTATCGGCCAAACGTCAGTAGCAGACACATATTGCAGGCCATAGTGAATTCCCAAGGCGCTTCTACGTGGGAGAGGAATGGATTGGCCGCATCCCGGGCAGGGAAAGCAATAGAAAAGAGAACTCGTTATCGATGAAACTCCCGCCAATGCCGCACGTGACCTCTCAGGACCTGACGAAACCCGTCAGGACCAAGCTTGCTAATTGTTTTATTGGCTTCCATTGCCGGAATGAATTATCTATACGCAGGAACCGTGTTAGCCAATTAGATGCTGTGGGTTGGCAGGTCAGTTGCCCACTCCGCACTCGGACCTGGGACCGAAGGCGATGCAGAGAGATTCGCTCTCGCCCGGGATTCCGGAAGGCTATCCGCCTGGCGCGACACGCTGGACTCGTCCATTTGGAAATACGATTTGGATGAAGGAAAGTAGACGGACCGCGAGCCGAAGCAGACACACCGAGGCGCAGATCATCGCGGCGCTCGAGCAGGTCGAGGCAGGCCGCACCGGGGAAGATGCGGCCCGCCGATTAGTCGGCAGTAATTCCGATCGTTCTTAACCATACTTCCACAAGTTGCGTCCATGCGGTCGCCGGATACTTGGTTCTGCGAAGGCCGAACGCATGACCACCTTGCGCGAAGGAGTGAAACTCCACCGGAACGCCAGCTTTCTTCAATCCTGCGTAGTACGCAAGCGAATCCCAGATACTGTCCACCGAGTCGTCCTCATTCTGAAGCAGAAACGTCGGCGGTGTTTGAGGTGTAATGTGAGCCGAAATATCGGGATTCAACTCGAGAGTGCCTGCCCTCATCGAAAGGTGACCGGGATAGATTGCAATGGCAAAATCCGGGCGGCAATTCTGCCGATCTGCGGCGTCAATTTCCGAATACAGGCGTCGATCAAAGTGGACACTCGTCGCGACTGCAAGGTGGCCGCCCGCTGAGAATCCAAGTACTCCGATTCTGTGTGGGTCAATGTGCCATTCCGCAGCGTGAAGGCGAACCAGGCCGATCGTCCTTTGCGCATCTTCCAAGGCGATTGGCGATTGTGGGTATGCACCGAAATATGGCGCGGACCGCGGGGCCGGAACTCTGTATTTCAAGAGCACGCAGGTGATGCCTCGGGAGACGAGCCAATCACAAGCCTCCGTGCCTTCGAGGTCAATGGCAAGGATTTCGTATCCGCCGCCGGGGAAGACGATAACCGCAGCGCCGGTGTTCTTCCCCGTCGGCGAGTAGACCGTCATCGTCGGCTGCGAGACATTGCTGACATAAATCCACGGCTTTCCTGCGACCAAATCTTTCGCATCTGTGTTTGCAGTCTCCGATGCCGCAGAAGGCCGCGCATCCGGCGCCGCCCCTGGCCATATCGGGACCTGCGTATGTCCGGCCGACGGCTGCCAAATAGCCTGCTGGGCACTCGCTCCACCGCTCCAAGCCATCACGCAAAGCGCGAATACCCAGTTCTTCATTACAATCCAACCACCTTTACACGCTGAAGCCGTCACTGCCGACAGGTCCAAGTGTATGGGGTGCCGTGCCCCAACTATTTCTCCAGCTTTGCCTGGAATCGATTCAGTCAACAAGCGTCACTCGACAGGATCCGTGAAACAGACTTAGCCGTTCGCAGAACGCGCGGGTGCGACTCGTCCCTACCAGCGAACCCTCGAAGACAGACCGCGTCTTCGGCGATGCCAGTTTCGGCTGCCTGCGATAACAGCTTGAAGGTGATGAGATGCACTTGCTCAGTCTGCTGGGAGGGCCACCTGTATGGGTATGGTTCTGAATCCAGGCGTCGAGTCTCGCAGCGATTCCTACTTGCGGGCGGCCTAAGAAGCGGTCGGGGCCAGAAGAGCCGCGAAGTAGGGATTCAACATGCGGCCCGTTGGGTCCGCGCTCCGCACTGCTGCGGAAAACTGCTGCCAACGCTCGCCATAGGCCGCTTGTACCTGTGCTTGCGTCACGAATGGACTCTGATTCAGCAAAGGAATCCCGTTCCGCTGAGTTGCGAATCCGTTGAACGCCTGCAGAAAGGCCTGCCAAGCCGCGAGATCGGTTGGAGCGTGAATGGGATCGATGGAGAAGATCTCCTGGTCCTGTGTGTACGACAGCAGCGAACTCGCATCCTGCCGAATATGATAGGCGCCGAGCGGCATGTTACAGCGGAAACCGGTATCTTTGAAATACCGGTCGGCAAAGTCGAGATAGGCGAGGTAAGTCGGGAGCCATTGCGAGCGCGGGAACGCCCAGAAAGTGAAGGCATACCTGGCATCGCTTGGAGTCGAGTGATAGTCGATGATCTTGTCGGGAGCCAGCAGCGTGATGCCTCCGGTAAGATGAAGCGCCGAATAGAGCAGTTTCCCGGCATCGAAGTCCCCTTGCTGAAGGGCATTGCGCAGTGTGGGATCGGTAATGAATCGATCGATCAGCTGGCCCGTGTGGGCTTCCGCATAACTCCAAAGAAATCGGCGAACGTCGGCCAGGAGCGATGAGAGGATACCGGGCGCAGCGATGCGATGCCGCTGCTGGAAGATCGCCGTTCTATCCACCGTCCAGCAAATCAGGCCTTCAGATGTATCGAGAAGATTGTCTATTTCAGCCTGGCTGAGTTGGTCTACGGGACGCGGCAGATAAGTGAAGTGAAGCGCCTCGATGGGCTTGATGCGTAAAGTTACCTCGTAAACGATGCCGCAAAGGCCATAACTCGAGCGCATCAGCCGCAACAGAACGGGATTATCGTTCTCAGAGGCCTGGGCAAGGTCGCCGGTTGGGGTGACCCACTTCATCTGCGTGACATAGGAGCTGACCTGGCCGAATTCAATCCCGTCAAGAGCATCTTTGCTGTGGCAACAGGCCGCTGAACCAAGGGTCATGTTTCCAATCTCGATATTGAGCATCATCTGCAGCTTTTGCGCGCGAAGAGCTCTGGCGGCGTCAATTATCTGCATTCCGGCCTGGGCGGTAAACGTCAGATTCGTCGAGTCAATCGCTACCACCCGCGCCATCTTTGTCATGTTGACGATGGTGCCGGCCGAGGACGCGCAGGGGGTCAGGGAATGATAATTCCCCATGGGTCGGACGGGGGCCGGATAGCCCACCGGGTCGCGCAGAATAGCCTGGATCTCTTCTACGGTCTGCGGGTAGACAAGCTGCCGGGGCGAGGCAGAGATGCTGCCATCGTAATTTACAACCTGGGTGCCCATTCGGGACCTCCTCAAGGCCTCCCATCGGGAAACCGCCAAATCAATGTATAGTTTCGAAGATCGAGCTGCGCTTAGCGGATAACTCCTGAACTGAAAGCTTCGGCGTGAGTGAACTAAGCCAAATCAAAAATGAGGAACGAGCGAGAGCACCTTGTCGATAGCTCCTACCACTGCTCCGAATGTTGCGATCCCGCTCGCGATTCCGGAGATCTTGGTTTGCAGTGCCTTCAGGCCATTATTTGTAGCATTGATCTGAGTCAGGATGGATTGAAACTGCGCTGAGTCCGCGTTCAACCTGTATTGATCATCCGCGGACAGCAAGCCGCCAATGTCCAGCTGGCTCGCATTCAGCGCCTTCAGAAGGTTGAAATCCGTCGTGCTTTCAATCGCCGCCTCGTTCTTGGCGTACATCTCCTGATAGGCCGCTCTCACGTCGGGCGAAAGCGGAATCGCGGGTCGGGGTGCAGATGATGTATTGCTCACGATGTTTCTCCAGTCGTTTGGCGCATGGCCGGGTGAATACTCTTAACTCTTCGTGATCAGCTAATTCGTAGGAAGCGAAGATTGAAACTTGCCAAGATTTTTTCCGACGGCCTCAAGGTCGCCGAGCTTGCTCTTCAGTGACTCGGGATTGTTTCCCTGCGCATCGGCGGCCAGCGCATGATGCGTCAAGGCCAGCTTCATGATCGCGGTCTTGAGTAGCGCCAACTGCGAATCGGCCTCCTGCTGCTCGCGCGCGAGTTCCGGAAGCCGCATGATTGCCTCCCGCCGCTCCTCCGGGCTGAGCTTGCTGTCGGGGTCGCGAAGAAAGAGCGTTTCCCGATCGAGAATGCTATCGAAGTCCTTTGTCTCGGCGTCGTGCAGCAGGTCGACCTCGTCCGCCAGCAGCTTGCAAAGGGCCTGTACCTGCGGATCCATATCCTTGACCTTCTGAGGCAAATCTCTCCTGATCGCCCTATAGACCAGGAACTGCCCAAGCGCATTTGCGCCAGTAGACAGAATGTTCTGCGTCCCCTGAGAAATCGGAAGTGACGGTTGAGTTGAGGTCGCCGAACTCCCTGATCCGGCGGGCAGGATCGTATTGCCTAGGCCGGCCAGACTTGCACCCACCGATTTCGAAGCGTCATCCAAAGCCGGAGATTCGGTGCCGCTCGAGATCTCTACCAATGTCTGAACATAACATTGGAAGGCTTTCAGAACTGCCAGCCGGATATCGATGCTCTGTTGCGTGAGCAGAGGGTGAAAGATACGCGGGTTATAAACCGGATCTGTCTTATCGAACTCCGCGATCGCGTCATAATCGGTTCTCTTCTCGTGGATCGTGTTCGCTGCCTGATACGCGGCCGCAGCCCCATCCACTACCGGAGCCGTCGCTGTCGACAGCGCCCCCGCGTGCTTTGGCAGCGTACCCATGCATCCGCTCGCACACAGGCACAAAACCGCAACCAGCGCCAAGGTTGCCTTTTGAAGGCCCCCTGCTCGCTTGCGATGGCCGATCGCTCGCGCAGCCGACGCTGCGGTGTGGGTTCCTATACTGCTTCGCATGGCGCCATGGGAAACCCCGGCGGATAAGATTGTCAACATACTTTTCCTCAACTTATCGAAAGCTATTCACCATCGGGCTCCGGCAGGCGTATGGTACAAGCAATCGATCAGCCGGAGCATCCAATGTCCAAACGAATCGTTTACTGCGCCGACGGCACCTGGCAGGATCCTGCAAACAACACCAATGTTTACCGGCTCTACAAAGCGCTGCTGGTCACCTCCGACCAGGTCACCTTCTACGACGACGGAGTGGGCGCCGACGCCAAAGGCCTCAACCGCATTCTCGACGGCGCCTTTGGCCAGGGTCTGCTTCAAAAGATCATGGACGGTTACACCAAGATCGCCCACGTCTATGATCCAGGCGACGAAATCTTTCTCTTCGGCTTCAGCCGCGGGGCCTACACTGCCCGCTCACTGGCCGGCATGATCGCCAACTGCGGCCTGCCCTCCGGCTCGTTCACCAACGACTGCGTCACCCAGGCCTTCACCGCCTACCGCGACCCCGCCAACCGCGCAGCGATTCTCGCCGGTCTCGGCGCGTGCGGGCTCGCCGACGCCATCATCCGGATGGTGGGAGTCTGGGACACCGTGGGCGCGCTCGGCATCCCCGCCATCTTCGGCGGCGTGGATGAAAGCAAGTACGGATTTCTCGACACCGGCCTGCACCCCGACGTCAAAAACGCCTATCAGTGCCTGGCCATCGACGAAGTTCGGCCCCAGTTTCCCGCAACTCTCTGGACCTCTGCTCCGGCTGCCGGCCAGACCATCGAACAGGTCTGGTTTTCCGGTTGCCACGGCGATGTGGGCGGAGGCACCGTGCAGGCCGGAGGCGTAGATGCCGCCACTCGTCTTTGCGACATCACGATGGGATACATGGTCGCCAAGGCACAAGCTGTCGGCCTCGCCTTCGATCCCACAGTTGCGGCCCAATACGGCACACTGCCCGCCGAATATGCACTTGACGCCATCAACGAAACCTGGAAGCCGGTGGATGGTCCGCAACATCTCCGCCCAATCGACCGTGGCTCGAAGGTCTCTAACAGCGTTGCCATCCGCATCCAGTATGCCCTCACCTACTCTCCGGGCAATCTGACCGTGAATAGCGGAATATTGGCCGACAGCTACCCGCAAATAGTCTTAGTCGATACCGGCGTCATTTAGCTCCCTGACCGCATGAATTTGTTCCTGTCGCACCCTGGTATCCCAGGTCCCAAAATCGGGACCTGGGGCACCCCAGGATGGTTCAAAATCAAGCGGTCAGAGACCAGCACTCTTATTGCTTCGCGAATGAATCATCTGACTCGGCCCCGGGCCGCGGCGTCCATGCCAGGCTGTAGTATTGGCCTCGATCCCGCGCCCACGGGTCAAAGGCGTTAATAACAGGGTCTAACTCCGCGGATAATTCCGGAATGTTTCGCAGCAGAATGCGCTTCAGCGGCGATACAGGCTGTTGGTGCCCATTGGGCGCTCCCTTTTCCATCTGTACCGGACCGGGACCGTTATGGTTTACCCAGTCGACGCCAAGCCTGGTGTAGAACTCGGGACGGAAACAGGAAGTGAAGAAGCGATCGCTGAACAGCCGGCGCGAAGCATTCAAGATGAAGACCACGAACTGAGTCTCCGAAATGGCGAAACCATGTGGACGCCGATACTCTGCCAGATATCCCACGGCAGTATCCACGTCCTCGACGTTATCCACGAGAGTTCCATCGGGATGACCTAAACAGTCGTTGATCGGCGTTCCATTGTCATTCACTTGCGCGTCGGTGATGACCTTCGATGCATCGCATATATGTTGCCCATAAAGCTCGCGCAATGTCTTCACCGCGTCCTGTTGCTCCAATTGAGCCGACGAGCCGGGCGTCACTCCCGGATCCATGAAATCGTCGAAGCTTGTCATCTGGCGCAGACCATATTGCCGCCGGAATTCATTGAAGCGCGGCACTCCGCGCTCCCGATCACGAATGATGTCCAGCGCAACCACGTCGATCTGCTGCGTAGGACTGTCCAGCCGGCTCAACTTCAGGTTCTGCAGGAACATGGGCGAATTGTGCAGGGTCAGCAGTCCCAGGCGCTGGCGGCCCAGCGTGAGGGCCCAGTTTTCAATCCCCATCGATTGCATGTACGGGGTGGCCTTGCCCTGAAAGGTTTCGACAACCGGAACGCGCTTGACAATCTTATTGGGGTCGCTCTTCAGGTCGCGGTACTCGAGCAGATCGGGAACGAGCGGATGCAATCGATATACCGACACGAATTCTTCAGGAAAATTAAAGGGCGAGCCGAAATGATTTACGCCCCCGTTGGTGTACTTTGGATCGGTGATCTTGTATCCATGAAGCTGGCTGCCGAGACCGAATATTCCCGGTCCGGACGCGAAGACGGAGTACCACTCGGTGGCCTTGGCAGCATCCTTGGATCTACCGAAGTTGCGGACCACCACGTCGCTGAGGGCTTTCGACAGCAATCCCCCGTTGGGACCCAGAAGCCCATTCCAGTTTCCATTCATCCCCAGATATAACGGCTCGTTATAGAGCAATTGCGGGGTCCACTCGGTGGTGTGGATTTTGGCAATCTCCGCCGCCACCACTAATCGAGCAATCTCGAACAGCTCGTCGGGAGTTACATCCTTATAACGAATGACCTTCTTAGGATCAGCCGGATCGCGAAGGCCGCAGTCCGCGTTGGGAGTTAGCGCGGCAACGCGCCGGAACTCGGCGACAAACGAATTGTGCTCGCGGGCGAACAGGTTATGCAGAAAGCTGAGTCCAACCGTCCAGTTATCGGGGAATCCCGCCGCCTCCTGGCCCGCCCATTCCGGATTGATGGGATCGTCCGGTCCGAATACCGGCAGATACCCGGGGCCCGACTGGCCGGCGACGGGTACCAGAAGCAGCTTTGCCATATCGGCTGGATCGCGCTTGACACGCCGGCGCGATGTGTCATCGAAACCGTAGAGTTGCGAGGCATCCCACCAGGCCGTGTTGGTGTTGGCCATGGTTTTTGGCGCGCGCGCAAGATAAGTATGCCCGCCGGAATCAAAAGTTGGGGGAGGAGTATCCTGGGCGACATAACCCTTATCCATCCGATCATCCGGACGGCAGCCCAGCTTCTCGATATCTTCGGATGTCAGCGGCACCTCGACATTGTTGACAAGCTTTTTCTGGCATCCGACTTTCATGTACTCGGGAGAGTTATGTCCTTCCTCGAGGTGCGAGAACCAGTCGTGAGTCATGAACTGGATCCAGTACGCTGCGAGGACATTGAAGAAGGAGGCCTTCTGGTAATCGCAGGCGGCATCCTTTGAATCGTTGGGAAGACCGTAGCCGGCGTTGCACTTATCCGGAGTGGATTGACTGCGCGTGAACAGGCGCCGGCTGATGACCTGGGGATCGGGCTCCAACAGCGAAAGACGATTTCCGTGGCGATTCCGGGTGAGTTGGTTCAGGCCCTGATCCGGGAACGAGGTCTCGAACTCCACATTGCGCGCAAATAACATGCCCGATGAGCCCATGGCTGGATTCAGAATGTCATTGCATATTCCCGTCACGGTTCGCCAACGGATGAGGTCGCCTTTGCAGACCTGATCTCCATCGCCGCCGACGGCTGTGTAATTCGGGTCGCCGGGCTTGAGCCTCATCTCCGGCCAGACCTTGATTGCAGGTCCCGGCACGCCATTGCGGCCCTCAGTATATTCAGGGAAAGACCCCGAGTTGTCGAAGAGATTGAATTTGATCAATTCAACTCTTTGCAGTTCCAGGTCCGCCAGAGCTCCGGCCACCCCGCGATCGGCGGGGAGTTTCTTCGAGATGAAGCCTTTGGGCAACGAGGACAAATCTCCAGTGCCCCAATAATTTGTCCAATCGACCCAGGGTGTGCCGCGAAATTCAAGGGCCTGTTCGCCGCCCCGGCATAATGCAGTGGCTTGAGTGACTTTGCCCTCGAACCTTGGCGCGCGTGTATCCGGTATCTTGAGCGCGGCAAACAGGTCGACAACCATCTGGCCGCAGGCCAGCAGGGCCTTCGCCTCCTCCTGTTTGGGATCTGCGGCAGAAGGGGAGGCTGGCGGCGCGGTCTGCGCATGCAGCAGGGTTGCGGCGGTCAACATGAAGAGTGCGAAACTTCGAGCCCTCATTACTCCTCCGGTCGTCTTCCCGGCGCGCGCTCCGGGCAGGTTCCTCCCATGAATGGACAAAAGGGGAACAATATCGCCCGTGTCGGACCATTGCGGCGCTTTGCGCAACTTCGGGCGCAATTCCCTGCCCTACCGCAACGCCGGGGCGTACGGCGCGCGTCGCCAAACCAGCGCCAGTACGCAACGATTGTGCGCACAAACGAAGAATCGTTTCCTTAGACTGCAAATCATATTAGCAACTTCGGTCACTAAGCGCATGAAGATTTCTAACCTGCTTAGAAAGCTCTCGCCGGATTCGGCACTTCCAAGCGACCCGTATCCGAGAGCCTCACCCGTGCGGGATGCTGGCTATCCGGGCGGCGCATGAAAGCCGGCCGGGTCTTGTTCTACCGCGGTCCGAACAGACTTGGATTGCCGCTTTTCGCGATCGCTCGTGAAGTCGTCGTGACACGCGGCTCCGGCGATCCGCAGTTTCTGAAATTGCGGATTGGCTCTCAAGGAGTTGAAGAACGGGTCCTTGTCCATGGCAGGGTATGAGCAGTAATTGCCGGCGATGGCAATCTTCAGGAATCGCAGAGCAGCGTCGCTTTGTCCGCAGAAGGCAAGGTGTCCGGCGAACAGGTAATCCACTTCCGGATCGTCGTCTACCTCGACTTCTGAGGCGAGCAACTTAATCTCTTCTCTGGGATCGTGCCGGGCGCAAGCCAGCAACATCTTGTAGCTATCCCAGGCCGGAAGCTGGGGGGCTGGAATGCGTATTGCTTCGTCAGTTTTTCCAGCTCGCAGCAGCACTTCAATGGCGTGGGCGTTCGCCCATTCGGTGCCGCTGCGAAGGAAAGTCAAGGCTCGATCGTAGTTGCCCAGCTCCATGAAAGTAGTTCCGCAGGAGCCCCATTTGATTCCGGTGGCCAGCAAAACCACCAGCTCGCATTCCCGACCCGCCTCTTCCAGCGATCCTCCGTAGCGAAGCACATAGCTCAAAGTGTGATGCAGGTTGGGATCGTCCGGTCTGCGCCGCAGCAATTCAACCGCCATCTGGTGCGCCTTGACCAGGTCTCCGCGTTCCGTGCGATGAATCGTCAACTCGGACAATGCATCCGTTGAATCCGGGTTCAGCGCGAGTTGTTTTTCCGCGGCAGCATCGGAAAACGCCATCGCCTGCGGACCGCCGCCTCCCCAGCGCGCATACGCATAGTAGCGGGTGGCCAGCAAGCCCCAGGCTGGCCCGTAATTGGGATCCAGCAGTACCACGCGGCGCAGAAGCGCGATGGCCTGCTTAGTGGGCCCGGGATCGTTGCTGAGGGCCAGGGCCTTCAAATAGAGCTCATACGCTTCTTCATTTGCCGTCCGGGGCGGCGCATCAGCGACGACTTCCCGCACCCCCAGTGCGTTGGCCAACCGGCCGCGCGAGATGGCGGCAATCTGCCCCTGCATAGCCAGCAAATTGTTCGAAGCGATATCGAAGCTGTCCTGCCAGATGATCCTGTCTTCGATGGTGTCTACGGCTTCCACCATGACGTGAAGCCGGTTTCCCTCGATGAGAAATGTTCCGGTCACGGCGCGGTTTACGTCGAGATCGTGACCGACCTTTCGGAAGTCCACTCCTGGATCGGAGAATCGCGCGGATGCGGCTAACGGACGGACGGTAAGTGAACGGGCGGGCGCCAGTGTGTGCGCAATCTCATCGGGAAGCGCGGAACGCAGATAGTCGAGAGACTCGCTGGCCGAAGCGTTCTGAAAGGGAAGAATGGCAACATTGATCAATTGCGGAGTTGCCGGATTTCTACCGCGGTGCGCGACCAGGCCGATGGAGACGGCGAGAACGAGAGCGATACCGATTCCACCCCAAAACCAGCCTGTGTTCGTAGAAACCTGGAGCCTTCGAAGCAGGCTGCGGATTGACGGCGCGGCCGGCGCATGCAGCGGCCGGCCGTCGATCAGGGCGGTCAGATCGCGCAGCAACGCGCCTGCGCTGCCGTAGCGGCGCTCGACGGCCGGCTCCAGGGCCTTCAACGCCAGCGCATCGAGATCGGTCCATTCGCTTTTGCCGAGTTCAAGCCGATCTGTGGGCTTCTCACGGCGCACGACAGCCGACGGTTTCTCTCCGAACCAGCGGTCGACCGCATTCTCCTGGTCGCCGGATTGCAGGCGGTGCGGCAGCCGCCCCGTCACGAGCTGATAGAGAAGAACGCCCAGAGCGTATACGTCGGTGTACAAACCGACCGTTCCGCCCGCAAGCTGTTCCGGAGCGGCGTAGGCCAGCGTCATCAAGCGCAGGCCGGTGATGGTCCGGTCAATTGTCCGGTCGATGGTACGAATCTGGGACTCCTCGGCGTTGAGGTGCTTGGCGATGCCAAAGTCGAGCAGCTTCACCTGGCCGTTTTCGTGGACCAGGATATTGGAGGGCTTGAGATCGCGGTGGATGATGCCACGGCCGTGCGCATATTCGACGGCCTCGCAGATGCGTCGGAAGAGGTCGAGCCGCTCACGAATGGATGGGTTGCGCGCCCTGAGGTATTCGTTGAGGGACAAACCCTCGGCGTACTCCATGGCGAACCAGGGAGTGCCGTCTTCAAGGGTGTTGGCGTCGTAAATGCGCGCGATGGAAGGGTGGTTCAGCTCAGCCAGCGTGCGCTGCTCGATGTGGAACCGCTGCCGGCGCATGGGCGACAGCCACGAATCGCGCAGCAGCTTGATGGCGACCTTGCCCCCGAAGTCGGTGCGCTCGGCGAGATACACGACTCCCATTCCGCCCTCGCCGAGCAGGCGCAACAGGCGGTATGGTCCAATCTGCCTCTGGACCAGTGACGGCAGCCGTCCCAGATCGATCACGGTCCGCGCGGCCTGGTCGAGCCCGCCGTCCAAAAGAGGATTAGCACGCGCATCCTCTTCCAGCATGGCCATCACGTCGCTGACCATCTCTTCATCGTCCTGCGACCACTCACGAACAGCATTGCGCCGCTCTTCGTCGCTCAACCGCGCGGGCAGGTCGATGGCGCGAGAGAAAATCTCCTCGATCGTCGTCCATCGATCCTTGTTCATCATCGCTTCCTGTCCCAGTCAGCCGCTTTCTTCCATGGCTCTTTCGCCGGACAACGACCGTCTTATCTCCACCGCCAGCCAGGCCCGCGCCGAACGCCACTCGCGCGTGATGGTAGCCTCAGAAACCTGCAGCAGATCGGCGAGCTCGCTTACTTCCAGTCCGCCGAAGAACCTTCCCTCGACCAGCCGCGCCTGCCGCTCCGAGATGCGGCTGAGACTGTCGAGAGCCTGGTCGAGCGCCAGAATATCCCGCGCATCGGGAAGCGTTGCCGCACCCGGCAGCGACTCATCGAAGGTGACGTGCAAATCCGCATCGCCCCGCCGCGCCGCGCGGCGGCGGCGCGCAGCCTCCACCAGCACCTGGCGCATGGCCCGCGCGGCCACTCGCCGGAAGTGCAGCCGCGAAGTTTGAGCCAGCTCCGGAGTGTGCGCCAGCTTGAGCCAGGCCTCGTGCACCAGCGTGGTCGGCGTAAGGTGTTTCCCCTGCTCGCTGCGCAGAACATTCGCAGCCAAACCTCTCAACTCTTCATAAACCAGGCTGAATACTTTATCGAACGACTCCCGGTCCTCAAGCTCCGCGATCATGGCGCCCCTGCTGAACAACCCTAAGAAATTGCAGGGTCGTGACGTTTTTGCGCGAACTTTTGCGCAATGGGTGATTGGCGGGGGAGAAGCTGCATTTTCGCCGCCCTGATTGTCCCCGATCCTTGCGCAAGCCCGAATTCTGCCCGACGGAAAGGATGACTGCCATGGCGGCATTTCAAAACCGAGTTTCCCACGAGGCTACCAGCCATGATGGTCCGCTGGCAACGGGATTCATCCCCCGAGCGGCCATCTCCATCCGCAGCCAAGGTCAAAGTTCGATTTTCCCTCAGTTTGCGCGCTATTTGGCGGTCCTGATCGGTCTTGTGGTTCTCGCTTCTTCCGTCCCTGCCGCGCAGGCGGCCAGCCCGCAGTTCGCTTCAGTTCCGCAGCTCTACTTCACTACTACCTATGGCCTGGATAATCCCATGAGCCAGGTCATCACGGTGGCCAGCACCGGTGCGACCTTCAACTTCGCTGCCACGGCCAGCAGCAACGGCGGCGGCAACTGGCTGAGCATCAATCCCAACAACTACGGCTGCTGCGGCGTGGCGACGCCCTACGGGGTCACCGTGACCGTGGCGCCTGCCATCACGTTGACCGCGGGCACCTATAGCGGCCAGATCGAGTTCACGGCCAACAACGTCACGCCGATGACGGTCGACGTGAACCTGACCATCCACGCAGCCACTGACACCTACTTCGACCAGATCGCGGGCGGCCTGACCTTCAACATGGCGACCGAGGGCCTTGCGCCTCCGGGACAGCTGATCCAGGTGCGCAATGCGGGGGCAAGCACCCTGAGCTGGAGCGCAACCGCGAGCACCGCCGACGGCGGTTCCTGGCTGAGCCTCTCCTCGAGCAGCGGCTCCGCGCCCTCCAACGTCACAGTGAGCGTCAATCCGGCGAATCTTCCCGGCGGAGGATTGACCGCGGGCACATTCGTCGGCCAGGTTCTCTTTACATCATCGAAAGACACTGAGACGGTGCCGATCGCCGTCTACGTGGGCAGCAACGTCTTCGCGCAGGTCAATCCGCTCAGCTTTGTCAAGACATTCGCCGGCGCCAATCCCCTGGCGCAGAACATCACTCTGGCCAGTACAGGCGCGGCGTTCAACTTCAGCGCGGCGGTGCTGAACTCGACCGGCGGAAGCTGGCTCTCCATCAATCCCAGCAACTACGGCTGCTGCGGCGTGAGCACGCCCTATAACGTCCAGGTGAGCGTGAATCCGGCGATCACCCTGGCTGCGGGAACGTACATGGCCGAAGTGATCGTCAGCGCGAGCGGCCAGGTGCTCAGCATTCCCGTCACGATGACGATCAACCCGCCGACCAAGGCCTATCTCGACAACGTCGCCGGCGCGCTCAGCTTCTCCATGGCCGTCGGCGGCGACGCTCCGCCGGCGCAGAACATCCAGGTTCGCAACGCCGGCGCCGGGAGCCTGGCCTGGACCGCAGTTGCAGAGACTGCCGACGGCGGCGACTGGCTGAGTGTGTCGCAGGCCAGCGGCACCGCGCCCAACGACATGAATGTCACGGTGAATCCAGCCAACCTGCCCGGCGCCGGACAGGTGGCTGGGACCTTCGTCGGCCAGGTTCTTCTGCAGTCGCCGACGGGCAATATCACCATTCCCGTTTCTCTACCCGTGAGCGCGGCGACCTTCCGCCAGGTGAACCCCCTCAGCTTTACCAAAGTCTTCGGCGGGGCCAATCCGCTCTCCCAGGTGATTACGATCGCCAGCACGGGAACCAACTTCAACTACAGCGCCACGGCGGTCAGCGCCACGGGCGGCACATGGCTGAGCATCAACCCCAGCAACTTCGGCTGCTGCGGCGTCGCCACGCCCAACGGGATCACCGTCAGCGTCAATCCTGCTGTCACCCTCGCCGCCGGCGCCTACTCGGCCGAGGTTCTCGTCACCTCCGGCAGCCAGGCGATGATGATTCCCGTGACGTTGACGATCGAGGCTGCGAATTCGACCTTCTTCGACATGACACCAGGCCAGATGGCGTTCTACATGGCCACGGGCGGCAATCCACCCCCCGCGCAGGTGCTGCCCATCCGCAATGCAGGCCAGGGATCGCTTGACTGGACCGCCGACGTCTCGACCTCCGACGGCGGCAACTGGCTCAGCATCTCCTCCGACAATGGAACCGCTCCCTCCGAGCCCACGGTGAGCGTGAATCCGGCCAACGTGCCCGGGGGCGGACTGCTTGCCGGCACTTTCACCGGCGAAGTCCTGCTCCAGCAGAACGGACAGCAGATCTCCGTTCCTGTCAGCTTCATCATCGGCGCGAACGTATTCCGCCAGTCGAACCCGCTGATCTTCACGATGACCCAGGGCGGAGCCAATCCCCTGCCCCAGGTCTTCACCCTGGCCAGTACCGGAACGGCGTTCAACTACGCCGCCAGCGTTGCCAACTCCACCGGCGGAAGCTGGCTCTCGATCAATCCCAGCAATTACGGCTGCTGCGGCATCGCTACGCCGAACAACATCACCGCCAGCGTAAGTGTCTCGCCGACGCTGGCTGCGGGAACCTACTCCGCGGAGATCATTGTCAACGCGTCGGGCGGCCTGATGAACTTGACCGTTCCCGTGACGCTCTACGTCGAGCCCAAGACCTCAGCCTACTTCGATAGCCTTCCCGGCGCGCTCAGCTATTCCATGGCCACCGGCGGTTTTGCTCCACCGTCGCAGCCATTGCAGATCCGCAACGCAGGCGCCGACACGCTGGCGTGGACCGCAACCGTCACCACTTCGGATGGCGGCTCGTGGCTCTCAATCTCTGCAGCCAGCGGCACCGCGCCTTCGGTTCCGCAAGTCTCCGTGAACCCGGCGAACCTGCCCGGCCTGGGCCTGGTCGCCGGAACCTTCACCGGCCAGGTGATTCTCTCTACGGATGGAGACAGCGTAACCGTCCCCGTGGTCTATGCAGTCGGCGCGAACGTCTTCCACCAGGAGAACGGACTCAACTTCAACAAGACGTTCGGTGGACCCAACCCACTGCCGCAGCTCATCAACTTCACCAGCACCGGGACCGCCTTCAGCTACAGCGCCATCGCCGTCAGCAACAGCGGCGGGGGAAACTGGCTGACCATCTCTCCCAGCAACTACGGCTGCTGCGGTGTGGGCACTCCTAACCAGATGATCGTCACCCTTAACCCCCCGGTGACGCTCGCCGCTGGCGCCTACACCGGAGAGATCATCCTGGAAGCCAGCGGCGGCGCCATGAGCATGGTGGTTCCCGTGACTCTCACCGTCAACGCGCCGGCTTCGTCCACCTACTTTGACGACGTTCCCGGCGCCATCAGCTTCTTTGAGGCCACCGGCGGGGCGAATCCGGGCTCGCAATCCTTCGCCATCCGCAACTCGGGCATCGGCACGCTGGGCTGGAAGGCGACCGCATCCACCTCCGACGGCGGCAACTGGCTGCAGATCTCATCACTCTCCGGCACCGCGCCCGATTCACTCACGGTGAGCGTCACCTCGAGCAATCTGCCTGGGCTGGGACTGACCGCCGGCCAGTTCAACGGGCAGATCGTGCTCAGCGCCGGCAACGACATCCAGACAATTCCCGTCGCCCTGGTCGTCGGGGCCAACGTCTTTGAGCCGGTAAAGCCCCTTGTCTTCACCAAGCCCTACGGCGGATCCAATCCCGGCTTTCAACCCATCAATCTGGTCAGCACCGGAAGCAACTTCAACTACTTCGGCCTGGGCGCGAGCGCAACCGGCGGAAGCTGGCTCAGTATCAACCCCAGCAGCTTCGGCTGCTGCGGCGCCGGAACTCCTAACGCTATCGAAGTCTCCGCATCTCCGGTGGCCAACCTCGCTCCGGGAGCGTACCTGGGCGAAGTCGTGGTCACCTCCGGCGCCGGCGATCAGGGCATGGTGGTTCCGGTCACACTCAATGTCGTTTCCGTGCCGGCGGCCACGCCGGTCTTCTCCCGCCCTTCGGGCTACTATGTCGGTGTCCAGACTACGACGCTGTCGGACTCGACGCCGGGCTGGACAATCTACTACTCGACGGACGGCAAGGCGCCTACCAACGCATCCACGCGCTATAGCGGGCCGATCACGATTCCGGTGTCGGAAAAGATCGAGGCCATTGCCTACGCCCCAGGTTACCTTCCCAGTGCAGTGTCTTCGGTGAGCTACACGATCATTACCAATGCGCCCAAGATTACGCCTGCCGTCGGCACCTTCATCTCGGACTCCGAGGTGACGATCACCGACCCAGAGCGCAGCGCAGAGATCTACTACACCCTCAACGGAACCAAGCCGTCCAGGTCGTCGAATCATTACACGAAGGAGTTCTCTGTCGCCAAAGACACAACGGTCATGGCGGTCGCCTTCGTTACAGGTCAAAGCGAAAGCGGCGTCGTCACGGCAAAGCTTGTCATCAAGGCGGCCACACCCAAGTTCTCAATCAAGTCCGGAAGGTACCCGAAAGCGATCACGGTGGCAATTACCGATGCGACCAGGGGCGCGGCGATTCACTACACCACGGACGGCTCCACGCCGTCGGAAAAGTCGACGCGCTACAGCAAGGCAATCACAGTGAACAAGCCAGAAACGATCAAAGCCATTGCGGTCGCAACGGGTGGCACGTCGAGCGCGATCGCTACGGCCACCTACTCGATCGGCAAGGTTAAGCCGTCGGACCCGGCGGATCGAGACGCTGCGCCCGCCGGTGCGCAGCAGCAGCGTTGAAGGGCACAGGGGCCGGCCACAACCGCGGGCTGTCCGGCCCCTCGTGGGACCTGCCAGGCACGGCGCTGTCGATGACGATGGCAGCTTTCGATTGCAGCGACGAGCGCCGGCCGTATGCGTTGTTTTACGGGCTCATCCTAAGAGGGCGGCGATGTCTTTCATCGCCGGGACCGCGGAGAGCAGCCTCATGGCCTAGCCTTTCCGGGGCGCCGCTTTCGCTTCGCCGTAAATCTCCGCGACATCGACAGATCGCCGCTCGCGAACGGAAGCGTAAGCCGCTTCGATCACCGCCATCGTACCGAGGTTGTCGGCGCCGCTCGAGGCCGGCTGCCGGTTGTGCGCGATCGCATCCATCAGGTCGGCCATGGGCCACTGAAAGGCGTCGGGAAACCACACATCGAGCCAGCGCGGCGTAATCCAAATTCCCGGCTCGGCGGCCGTCGTGAAGGTGAGGGTGCTGGGACAGCGGTTTGGATACTCGGGCCAGCCCAGCGTGCCTTCGGCCAGGCCGTCTGTACCTTCAACGCGCCATTTGATATAGGGCTTCAGATCGTCTTTCTCGCTGCGCGGACCTGCCCACACATCGTCCCACGCCGAGGCGCGAAATCCGCCGTCGTACTCGAGGATGTAGAGGCAGATGCCGTCCTCGTGCGCAAATTGCGTGCGCGGATCCTTGCGTACGCTGGCATAGATGGACCTGGGATCGCCGAAGAGGTAACGGAAGCTGTCGATATGATGAATGCTCATGTTGAGCAGCGTCAATCGCCCGTATTCGCGCAGCCAGGTTTGCCAGTGCGGCACGGCGCGCATCTCAATT
>Ga0335073_10000623_pt1 | contig 46092 bp, 38 predicted proteins | sample Lox_Sample_22_FD_207093 | JGI IMG/M metagenome (GOLD analysis project Ga0335073, IMG submission 207093) | Soil microbial communities from Loxahatchee National Wildlife Refuge, Florida, United States - Lox_Sample_2.2 | ecosystem: Environmental > Terrestrial > Soil > Wetlands | place: USA...
CTTTTGTGCCTCGAGCACGTATAGAAGTGTAGCCGCATCGTTCGCAAAAACCGTCGCCCTTGACCGGCACGGCCTTTTCATAGAAGTGCGGCGGCTTGCCTGCCGCAGGCAGGCTTGACGCCGCTTTCTTCGAAGGAATCCTGTGCGAGCAATCGAAGAGTCTCAATACTTTGACCCGATGTTTTTCTGTGATGCTTCACTCACATGTGGAACGTTGTAGAATTCCGTAGCGCGCCTATCATTCGCGCCGCAGGATATAGGGATGAACCTCGACCTTACCGAAGACCAGCAGCTTCTCCAACGCACCGTCCGCGAATTTGCCGAAGCTGAAGTAAAGCCTCACGCCCGCGAGCTCGACGAAACCGGCCGCTACCCTCGCGAATTTTTCTCCAAAGCCGCCGAGCTCGGCCTCACCGGCATCGCCGTCCCAGAAAATTACGGCGGCGCGGGTATGGATCACATCAGCTATTCGATCGTCATGGAAGAGATCGCCCGCGTCTGCGCTTCTTCGAGCGTCATTCTGTCCGTGCAAAATTCTCTCTATTGCGATCCCATCCTCCGTTTCGGCACCGAAGAGCAAAAGAAAAAATTCCTCGTGCCTTTCGCAAAGGGCGAAAAAATAGGCTGCTACGCGCTCACCGAGCCGCAAGCCGGCTCGAACGCCGCCGCGCTTGCTACCAAAGCCGTCCGCAAAGGCGATAGCTACGTCATCAACGGCACCAAAGCCTGGATCACCAATGGCGGAGCCGCCGACGCCGCCATCGTCTACGTGAATACGCATCCGGAAAAGGGCGAGAAGGGCATCACCGCGCTCGTCGTTGAAAAAGGCACGCCCGGTTTCAAAGTCGGCAAGGAAGAAAAAAAACTCGGCATTCACGCCACGGCCTGCACCGAACTTGTCTTCTCCGACGTCGAAGTTCCCGCCACCAATCGCATCGGCAACGAGGGCGAAGGCTACAAAATCGCGCTTTCCACTCTCGACGGCGGCCGCATCGGCATCGGCGCGCAAGCCACCGGCATCGCCCAGGGCGCTTTTGAAGCCGCGCTTTCCTACGCGCAACAGCGCCAGGCCTTCGGCCATCCCATCTCCGGTTTTCAGGCGATTCAATTCATGCTCGCCGACATGGCCACGGAAGTCGACGCCGCGCGTCTGCTGGTCCGCAAAGCCGCCTGGAAGCAGGATTCCGGCGCACGCTTCTCGATGGAAGCGTCCATCGCAAAACTGTTCGCCAGCGAAATGTCCACCCGCGTCACTCATAAAGCCATTCAGATTCACGGCGGCAATGGCTACAGCCAGGAGTATCCCGTCGAGCGCAACTATCGCGACGCCCGCATCACGGAAATCTACGAAGGCACCAGCGAAATTCAGCGCCTCGTCATCGCTGCCTGGGTCCTCAAGTCCTATTAACGTCTCATTCTCCCGACGCGCCTCCTGCAGCCGCAAAATGGGGCGCTGGTTTTTCCGCTGACCTTCGACTTCCTCAACACCAATCACCACTCACCAATCATCAACTATCGCCTTTCAAATCGATACACACTGCAAAACCAGAATCGCCGTAACTCACTCAAAACAAACGATCGGCCTTCGCTCCAATCGATACACTTTCCGGCCCCCCGCCTCTCCGCCCATTTGCCCGGATTCCTCTCTTCCTCGCCAGTGTATTCTTGTCACTATGCTTCCGCTCGATTCCGGGCTTGCGTTCGACCCACCGCGCGATTCGGAATTTTTCGACGCACTCCCCTCGCGCCCCGGCGTCGTGCGCATCGCCATGCGCGAGCCTGCGGCGGAGCCGTATCTCGTCCGCACTGCCGACATTCGCCGCGCCGCCGAGCGCCTCCTCCGTCCGCCCGAGCCCGGTTCTCGCCGCCTGAATCTCCGCGAAGTTGCCGCGCGCTTCGACTATCGCGCCACCGGCTCGAAATTCGAGCAGTCGCTCGCGATGTACGCACAGGCCAAAATCGATTTCCCGCGCCGATACCGGGACCTCATGCGTTTGCGTCCGCCTGCACTCCTGAAAGTGAATCTCGGCAACGACTACCCGCGCTGCTACGTCACCCGCCGCATTCGCGGCGACGGCGGATTTTATTTCGGCCCGTTTCCCTCGCGCCGCGCCGCCGACACTTTCGCCGAAGGCTTCCTCGATTTGTTCAAGACGCGCCGCTGCCAGATCAAGATTCGCCGCGATCCCTCATTTCCCGGATGCATTTACTCGGAAATGAAAATGTGCCTCGCGCCGTGCTTTGCCGGCTGCACGCAGGAGGAGTACGACGCCGAAGCCGCTCGCATGGTCGAGGGCCTTGCCACGTCCGGCGCTTCGCTGATCGAATCGCTCGAGCGCGAACGCGAAGCCGCGAGCGAAGCGCTCGATTTCGAGCGCGCCGCCGCGCTCCACAAGCGGGTTGAAAAAGTCGAAGCCGCGCTCCGCGGGTTGCCGGAACTGGTGCGGCGAATCGATTATCTCGATGCTGTGGTTCTCACCCGCGCCGCCGAAGAAAAGACCATCCTCGTGTTCCCCGTGCGCGCAGGAATTGTTTCGCCACCCATCTTCCTGCGCTTCACCGAAATGTCCAGCGGCCCGCGATCGGTCGAAACTCTTTTGCGCGGCGAGCTCGAACCGCCCGCACCCGCCGCTGTTGCAGGCGAGGCGAATTCCGCCGCCTCGCAAAATTGGCGCGACAATTTCGCTCTCCATCGCGCCGCGCCCGAACTCCCGGAACATTTGGCTCTGCTGTCGCGATGGTTTTATTCGAAGCCGCGCGAAGGAGAGATTTTCTTTCGCGATGATGCTTGGCCCTATCGCCGCATTTTGCGCGCCTGCAGCCGCCTGCTTTCCGGCGGCGCGCCTCAGGATTCCGCCGCGCCCGCGGCAGCGCCTCCATCATCGTCGAATCCGGATGCCGGAGCGCCGCGTCAAAAAATAAATGCGAAGCGAAAGGTAAATTGAAATCGACAATGGCTTCCGGCCCATCACTCGAACCGAAATCGCGGGTCCAGTCGATGTTTCGCGCGCTGCAGCACCGCAATTTCCAGTTGTTCTTCGGCGGGCAGCTCATCTCGCTCATCGGCACGTGGATGGACAATATCGCCGAGGCCTGGCTCGTCTATCGCCTCACCGGTTCCTCGCTCCTGCTCGGCACGGTCGCGTTTGCCGGACAAATTCCCGTCTTCCTGATGGCGCCGATCGGCGGGATGGCGGCCGACCGCCTCGACCGCCACAAAATCGTCATCGCCACGCAAGCCTCGTCGATGGTTCTCGCCTTCACGCTTGCAGGGCTGACGCTCTCCGGGCGCGTGAAAGTGTGGGAAGTGATCGTGCTCGCCGCGCTGATGGGTGTCGTCAACGCCTTCGACATTCCCGCTCGCCAATCCTTTCTTGTGGAGATGGTCGGGCGCGAAGATTTGATGAACGCAATTGCGCTCAACTCTTCGATGTTCAATGGCGCGCGCGTCATCGGCCCGTCGATTGCCGGAATCATCGTAGCGAGCGTCGGCGAAGGCTGGTGCTTTTTCGCCAACGCGGTCAGCTACATCGCTGTCATCACCGGCCTGCTGATGATGAAGCTCGGCCCGCGCCGCCGCACGGTCGTCGAGACTTCTCCGTTCGAGCACATCGCCGAAGGCTTCCGGTTCGTCCATGGCGCGCGGCCGATTCGCGCGCTGCTGATGCTGATTGGCCTGATCAGCTTCGTCGCTATTCCTTACTCCGTGCTGATGCCGATCTTCGCCGGCGATATTCTTCACGGCGGCGCGCTCGGATTGGGGTTGTTGATGGGCTCTGCGGGTGTGGGCGCTCTGCTGGGCGCGCTGACGCTCACGCTTCGCACCGGCGTCAAGGGCCTCGGCCGCCTGGTCGGCTATGCGGCCATAGGATTCGGCTCGAGTTTGCTGCTTTTTTCGATGTCGCGCTATTTTTGGTTATCGTGCGTCTTTCTGATTCCCGCCGGATACGGCGTGATGCTGCAGATGGCCAGTTGCAACACCCTGATTCAATCGATGGTGCCGGACAAACTCCGCGGCCGCGCTCTCGCCGCGTACACGATGATGTTTATGGGCATGGCGCCCATGGGCGCGCTCTTCGCCGGATTTATGGCCGAGCACATTGGTGCTCCATGGACGGTCGCAATCGGCGGCGCGGCCGGAATCGTCGGAGGCATCTTCTTTCTGCGTGTCTTGCCAAGCCTCCGTTTTGACGCCCGCGAATTGCTGGTCGCCGCGCACACAGTTGACGCAAAGCCGGGTGAAGAAATTCCGGCGGGGAAGACTTCATGATCCGGCGAACCAAAGGCGAGGCGGCCGCGCCTGTCTGTTATACTGCGCCGGATTTTTCCGCTGCGGCACGCGAAAGGACACCATGACGACGGCGGCGACCGGACACGCTGAGAAGATCAAGGGACATGCGACCCCGCAGGGAACGCTTCGCTATGCGGCCCGCTTCCACGGCCGCTCCGCCGCCGGACATTTCCGCGAAATTTCGGGCGCGCTCGTCTTCTCCTCGATTGGAATCGGAACTTATCTCGGCGAGCCTGACGAAGCCACCGATCGCGCCTACACGCAATCCACCGCCGCCGCCGTGCGCGGCGGGTTCAACGTCGTCGATTCCGCCATCAATTATCGCCACCAGCGCAGCGAGCGCTCGGTGGGCGCCGCGCTCCGCGCTCTCGTCGCCGCGGGATTTTCGCGCGAGGAAATCATCCTCTGCACCAAAGCTGGCTTTCTTTCTCCCGACGGAGATATGCCCGACGATCCCGGTGAATATTTCCAGCACGAGTATCTCGACCGCGGCGTCTTGCGCGCGGAGGAAATCGCCGCCGGATGCCACTGCATGGCGCCGGCGTATCTGGAGGATCAACTCGAACGCAGCCGGAAAAATCTCGGTGTCGAGACCGTCGACGTGTTTTACCTGCACAATCCAGAAACGCAGCTCGGCGAGATTCCGGCCGAAGAGTTTCGCAATCGCCTTCGAGCGGCTTTCGATTTTCTCGAATCCGCCGCGCGCGGCGGAAAAATCTCCGCGTACGGTCTCGCCACCTGGAATGCCTTTCGCGAAGATTCGCACTCGCCTGGCTTTCTCTCCGTCGAAAGCGTCGTGGAGCTTGCGCGTGAAGCCGGCGGCGCGGACCACCATTTTCGTTTCGTGCAGTTGCCGTTCAATCTCGCGATGCCGGAGGGTCTGACGCGTGCGAATCAGATTGTTGGCGGAAAAACGATGGCGATGGTTCAGGCCGCACGCGCCCTGGGAATCACGCTGATCGCGAGCGCTCCTCTGCTGCAGGGACAACTGACGCGCAATCTCCCGGCCTATATGGGTGAGGCGCTAGGCCTGTCGAGCGACGCCGCGCTCGCTTTGCAATTTGCGCGCTCCGCTCCTGGCGTCACCACGGCGCTTGCGGGAATGAGCCAGGTGCGGCACGTGGAGGCGAATCAAACGCTCGTCGGCGTCGAGCCGGCGCCGCGCGATCAGTTCTTGAAGCTGTTTCAGCCGCACGGCTGAAAAGTTTATTCGGAGGGCGGTGGGAAAACCGCTAGCGGAAAATGTTTCGTGAGCCAAGCCGAAATCGCTTCTCCCGCTTTTTCGAACTGCCCTGCAAAAAAATGGTCCGCGCCGTCGACGAATACAAGCTCTTTCGGCTCCGGCAAAGTCGCGAACACCGCTTCGAGATTCGCGCGGGAGCCGAACGGATCGTTTCCTCCCTGCACGAAGAGCCTCGGTTTGGCGCACGCGCGCAGAAAGGAAAAATCCGAGCCGTTTACCGGAACTCCAAGGCCAATCAATCCTTCCACCCGCGCATCTTCGCATCCCACACGCAGCCCGACCGCCGAACCGAAGCTGAACCCTGCGAGCAGTAGCGGACAGCCCGGATATTCTTGCGCGAGGAAATCGAGCGCCGCGCGAACGTCGTCCTGTTCGCCCCGGCCGCGGTCGTGCGTTCCTTCGCTCAATCCCACGCCGCGGAAATTGAAGCGCAGCACGGGAATTCCGCAGCGCTGAAGAGTCTTCGCGGCCTGGTAGACCACTTTGTTGTGCATCGTTCCGCCGTAGAGCGGATGCGGATGGCAGACAACTGCGGCCATCTTCGGAGCAGGATTGGCCACGGTCCAAAGCAGCGCTTCCAGGCGCCCCGCCGGGCCTTCGAGAAAGAAAGTGCGGTGAAAGATTTCAGCCATGACGCTCAGGATTCAGTGTAGCGAACGAGGCGGCGCGCGCAAGGCGGAGATTGCTTCCGCAGGCTATCGTTTCGGCTTGCGAATCCACTGGACGGCGATGGTGGTGAGCATGGCGCTTGCGCGCAATTCGGGATCGGCCAGCGGCGAAGGCCCGGGAAGAATGTCATGGGGCTGCACGCGCACCACGCGGCCGCGCACTTCTCCTTCGCGCTCCCAGTCGCCCCAGGGAATTCTGGCGAGCAGGGAATCGCCGCGGGCAAAAATGCGCGAGGTGGAAAATCGCGCGCCGCTGGCCGACAGATTTTGCGTCATCGATTCTTCCGGCCAGGGAGAGTCGCAGGGACGCACGAAAATCGGAAGCGCAAACGAGACGCGCGGATGGCGGCGGCGCTCCTGTTCTGCCGGTCGAGTGGCAAAAGGCGGCGCAGAGTCCAGCGCGATCGCCACGCGCATGGGCCCGCCGTTGTTGCATTCCACGCGCGCGATCCGCCCCGGCGTTTCCGGCTGCATGATGGCGCGCGAATCGAACGGGCTGACCACCCAGACTTGCGAGCAGACTTCGCAAGGTTCTTTACGTTCGACGAGAAACCCGGAGCGGCAAACGTCGAGCGTGCGGGCCACTTCGAGCCGCATTCCCATCGGGCCGCGCCAGCGGATTCGGACAGGAATTCGGAGTTGCGCGCGAGGATGTTTTCGTCTTTCTTCCAGGAGGCCCGGGGAACCCATGGCGCATCATCCTAGCTGCGGCGGAGGACAAGGTCAACGTGAGCAGCGAAAAAACGGCGAAGTGCTGCGGGAAAAGAGATTGCGCGGCAGCGGGAAGCAGTGTAGGTTTCAGTCAACTGGCGAACTCACAGGAGGGTCCATGGACGGATCGATCGAACGCCGCGCCGCTCGGCGCTTTTCGATGACTCTGCCACTGAAGGTGCGTTTTTCCGGCGATGCCGGCGTGAGCGAGAAGGGCGGCGAGACGCGCGACGTGAGTTTTCGCGGACTCTATTTTTTGATCGAGGCCCCAGTCGAGAATGGAAGCCCCATCGAGTTCGTCTTGACGCTGCCGCAGCAGATTACGCTGGCCGGGGACGTCCACATCCGGTGTTACGCGCGCGTGCTGCGCGTCGAGCCGCTGAACGGGCGGCGGGGAATTGCCGCGCGCATCGAACGCTACGAATTTCTGCCTCCCGCCGCTGCCTGACGCGCTCCGCGAAAAAACATGTAGAATGATTTTGGGTCCGCCCAAGCGGAGGAGACTATGTATCACTACGAACCGGCGACAGCGCTGGAAGAACTGCGCGACGATGCCGTGCTGCCGCATCCAGTGCATCTGCGCGACATGATTCTGCGGAACAAACTGGACGCGCAGACCGCGTTCGACTTGAACCGCGAGTTCAATGAATACCTGACGAAGTTCGGAGAGCTGCAGCAGACGGCGCGATCGATTCTGGAGCAGCTCGTGGCGGGAGCGCGCAAAGCGTCCTGAACGGCCCGTAAAACGAAGGCTCGCCTCTGCGGGCGGAGAAAAAGGAAATGGCACGGAACACGCTGCTGATCGATGCCGACGACACGCTCTGGGAAAACAATATCTTCTTTGAGAAGTCGATCGAACATTTCATCGGGCAGCTCGAACATCTCGGCTATACGCGCGAATATATCCGCCACATCCTGAACGAGACGGAGAGGCGCAATATTCGCCAGCACGGCTATGGCGTGAAGAGCTTCCGCCGGTCGCTGGAAGAGACGTACATGAAGCTGGCGGGAAACGCAGCGAAGCGGGAACTCATGCAGGAAATCGATCGGCTGGTGACGGAGCTGGAATCAACGCCTCCGCATATTCTGGACGGAGTGCCCGAAACGCTGGCGTACCTGTCGAAACATCACCGGCTGATTCTGCTGACCAAGGGCGAGCAGGCGGAGCAGGCCGCGAAAGTCGAAAGGTCGGGGCTGCAATCCTATTTCGATCACATAGAAATCGTCCTAGAGAAAGAGCCGGGGACGTATGACCGGATGGTGGAGCAGTTCAAGATCGTGAAGACGCTCGGATGGATGGTGGGGAACAGTCCGCGGAGCGACATCAACCCCGCACTGCAAGCGGGATTGAACGCCGTGTTCATTCCGCATTTGGCGACGTGGGAGCTGGAGAAGGCGGAGCTGGAGAGCGGAAACGGAAAACTGCTGATCCTGACGAGCTTCCGAGAATTGCGCGCGCATTTTTAGATTTTTCCTTCGCAGAAGATTTTCACTTCAATCCAATCGAGGACAAGAACGTGAGAAGCGATTACCGGCGGGAGTTTTTCGACTTCGAAGGCGTGGCATATCTGGCTACGGCAAGCGAGGGACCACTGCCGCGGGTGTCGGCAAAGGCGATGCAAACCGCAATCGAATGGAAAAAGATGCCGCATCTTATCCCGAACACGGAGTATTTCGATTTGCCGGACCGGATTCGCGAGAAGACCGCCAAGTTAATCGGGGCTTCGGCGGACGAAATCGCGGTGACGAGTGGCGCGAGCGCGGGGATGTGCCATGTGGCGGCAGGAATGAATTTTCAGCCTGGCGACGAAGTGATCGTAGCAAAGGGAGAATTTCCGTCGCATTTTGCCACGTGGCTGCCGTACCAAAAGGCCGGGCTCATCAATGTGAAGGTCATTGCGCCGCGCGGGAAGTTCATCACGACCGACGATTATATCGAGCAGATCGGGCCGCGGACGCGATTGGTGTCGGCCAGCTTGGTGCGGTTCGACAACGGAGCGCGGCTGGACGCGGCGCGCGTGGCGGAGGCGTGTCACACTGTGGGAGGGGCGCTGCTGCTGGACATCTCACAGGCGGCAGGGGCGATGCCGCTGTCGGTCCGCGAGCTGGGAGCGGATTTCGCCGTTTGCAGCGGATACAAATGGATGCTCGGGCCATTTGGAACGGGAATTTTCTGGGTGGCGCAGGAATGGACAGACCGGCTGGGCCTGGGGCCCGTGTACTGGATGGCGGCGGAAGGAGCCCGGAATTTCAGCGCGCTGCCTACGGAAGGAATGCGACTGGCGCCGGGGGCGCGGCGATGGGATTCGGCGGAAACTTCGAGCTTCATATATCTGATGGCGCTCGATGCATCGCTGGAGTTGCTGGTGAAGATGGGCATGGAAGGGGTGGCGCGGCACACGCAGGAATTGGTGCAGGAGGTGGTGGACCGTCTGCCGCGGGATCGCTACTGCGTGGTTTCTCCGTTGGAGGAGAAGGAGCGTGGGCCGTTTGTATGCGTCTCTGCAAGAAAGGCGGAAGGCAATCCCATGCTGTACCAGAAATTGTGGGAGGCGGGAGTAATTGTAAGCCTTCGCGAGAATGCGCTGCGAATTGCGCCATACCTTCACAACACGACAGAGGATGTGAGCAAACTGGTGAAGGTGCTATCGGTAGCGTGAGGCGCTTAGCGGCGAGTCACCTACGCCGGCCAGCTAATCGTCTGGTTTGCGGTAGAAGAACGGGATGTGCACGATAGCTTCGATATCGACGGGAACGCCGCCCCGCGAACCGGGCGTGAATTTCCACTTGGCGAACGCTTCCGCCGCTTTCGAGTCCAACTCGGGGTCAACCCTCCTTACCAGCTGAATATTTCCCACCGAGCCATCCTTGCGAATGATCGCGTAGAGAACGACTTCGCCGTCGATGTGTTTCTTGATGGCGTCTGGCGGATATTCCGGGTCGACCTTCAAAACTGGCTCGGGAGCCGCGAGCGGCGGCTGCGCGTGATAGAGAGGTCCGTCTCCGTCAAGCTCCGCGAAATGAATCACCCAGCTTCCGCTGATGCTCGTGAGATTGGGCAGATTCACGTGAAGCGTGTAGATTTGCTTGCCGGAAAGAAGCGTTTCAGGCGGCAGGCCGGGATCAAGATGCGCGATGTCGATGGGACGCTTCGGCGAAGCTGGCAACGGCTCCGAACGCTCGGCAATTCCCTCCATGGGATGCAGGATCAGACCACCGCTATGCGAGGGCGCAATGCCTCCGCCCGAGCCGTGGCCGATTCCGCTGCTTACGCTGACCGCAGCAGGAAGATTCGCGTTCCTGCCGCCACCTCCACCGGCATTTGACTCGCCATCCGCGCCGCGTCCGGCGGAAATTCCATGAGATGGCGGCGCGGAGGGATTTCCGCCGGGTGTGCCCGCGTGTCCACCTTCCGGAGATGCGGAAATGTGCGCGGCGAGATCTCCGCGCGGAATGTTGACCTCGGGTGCCGGAGGAGCCGGAGAAGCAGAGAGAGCAACGATGGAAGGCAGATTCGAATTGGAAGACGGGCCTGCGGCAATATCAGGTGCTGCGGGGGCAGGGAGATTCTTTTCCGTGGGGCGGGCGTTTGCCTTCGCGGCAGACATAGGAGGAAGAGCCATCCGTGGAGCGGGATTAATTTCGGGGGAAGGAGCGATGTTCAGTTCGCCAGGATTTTGAGTATTGGTGGGAATTTCGGGCGCTTCGAGGTTGTGAATAGCGCGATGCCTCATTTGCGGAGTGGAGACGGCGGGAGTGAAGTGGAGACGCGGCTTGGGAGGAGCGGGAGCTTCGGACCACTGGACGATGTTGGGCAGAGGAGCGTCGATTTTCGGAGGGGCCATGGGAGCGGCGGGCTGAATCAGGGTCTGGCGTGGATGAGTGACGCGCACGGGTTCGGAAAGAATGGTTTGGCGGGGATGAAAGGTATCCGCACCCCGCGAAGCAACGGGTTGGGCGTCGGCGGATGCGGGCTTGGATTTTGCGCTGGGAAGAGGAAGGGAGATTTTCGGAAGATCGGCATCAGGGGGAACGTAGGTGAGTTCGATACGGGGAGGCATGAGGGTCTGTTCGGGTTTCGGAAGAAAACCCCAGATCGGGAGCAGAAGGAGCCCAATTATGGCGACATGCCAGAGACACGCGGCGAGAAAAGACCGAACGGAAAATTTGTCGCGCACCCAATCGACTCGCAAATCGGAATCGGTGGGGAGATCTTCGTATTTCGGCGCAGGAGGACCATGGAAAAAATCGCTGATGCTCGAACGGAATTCGTCCCAGGGCGAGCCCCAATCGACGGCCAGATCGAGACGCGGCAGGCGAGCGTGTACAGGGAGCTCGAAAGCAGGCTCGGAGCTCGACTCGGGAGTGATGACGGGCGGCATGGACGATTATTATACCTTGGGGTGGGATGCAGACCCTCAGGCGGCGGCTGCCAGACGATAGAAGCTGAGCGAGGCGTCGCCCTGTTCGAGAAGGCGAACGCGTTCGAGACGGTCGAGGCGCTCGGGAAGAATGGTTTTGTGATGATGCTCGACGATCACAAGGCCGTAAGGAGCGACGAAATGCGAGGCATCGAGAAATTCGAGGATGCGGAGATGCTCGTCGCTTTCGGCGTAGGGCGGATCGAGAAAAATGAAATCGGCGAGCAAATGGCGGGAGGCGAGGATTCCGAGGGCGCGAAGCGAGTTGTGCTCCATGACGGATGCGCCTTCGCTGACGTCGAGCGCGAGGAGATTTTCGCGTATCAGGCGAGCCGAGGCAGGATGCGATTCAGCGAAGAAGACTTCGCGGGCGCCGCGGCTGAGAGCTTCGATGCCGATTGCACCGGTGCCAGCGAAGAGGTCGACGAAGAGGGAGCCTTCGACGGCAGGGCCGAGAATGTTGAAGAGAGTTTCGCGGAGTCGATCGCTGGTGGGACGGAGGCGCAGAGATTTCGGACCCTTGAGGCGGCGACTGCGAAATTTTCCGGCGATGACGCGCATGGTTAGCCCACCGCCGCGAGTTGATAGCGGGCGCGCCAGGACGGGCTGAGGGATTCGAGCTGGGCGACAACCTGATCGGCGCGCACAGGGTCTTCGGCGAGAGCGAAGGCCTCGCGGCGCGCGAGTTCAAGCAGTTCGCGATCGCGAAGCGGCTGAGCGGCGGAAAACGCGGCGTCGCCGTGCTGGCGCGTGCCGAAAAATTCCCCTGGGCCGCGGAGTTTCAGGTCGCGTTCGGCGATTTCGAAGCCATTGGAGGTGGCGACCATGGTTTCCAGGCGTTCTTTGGCTTCGCCGGTGATGGACTTGGGAGCGACAAGGACGCAGTAGGACTTTTCTGGGCCGCGGCCGATGCGCCCGCGAAGTTGGTGGAGCTGCGCGAGGCCGAAGCGATCGGCGTGTTCGATCACCATGACGGTAGAGTTCGGGACATCCACGCCGACTTCGACGACGGTGGTGGCGACGAGGATGAGCGTTTCCTTCCGGCGGAAGCTTTCCATGACGGCTTCCTTTTCTTCGTTTTTCAGGCGGCCGTGGAGAAGACCGATGCGCAGATCGGGAAAAACGTCGCGCGAGAGGCGCTCGAATTCGGCTGTCGCTGCTTTCAATTCCTGCTTCGATTCCTCGACAACCGGATAGATCACAAAGGCCTGGCGACCTTGCGAAATTTCGCGCTTGAGAAACTGCCAGACTCCGGCGAGCTGCGAATCCGGAGTCCAGCGAGTTTCGATGGGCGTGCGGCCTGGAGGCATTTCGTCGATCACGGAGAGATCGAGATCACCGTAGAGAGTGAGCGCGAGGGTGCGGGGGATCGGAGTGGCGGTCATGACGAGAAGGTGGGGAGATTCGCCTTTTTCGATGAGCCGCTTGCGCTGTAGGACGCCGAAGCGGTGCTGCTCGTCGATGATGACCAGGCCGAGGCGATGGAATGCAACAGGATTTTCGATGAGCGCGTGTGTGCCGACTACAAGCTGCGCTTTGCCGCTCGCGATTCGTTCGAGGGCTTGCTCGCGCTCGGCGCGCTTCTGGCCACTGACTAGAAGTTCGGCGGAATAGCCGGCGGGCTGGAAGACGCGGCGGGCCGACAGAAAATGCTGCGCCGCGAGAATTTCCGTCGGAGCCATGAGAGCGACCTGGCAGCCATTTTCGATGGCGATGGCAGCGGCTTCAAGAGCGACGATGGTCTTGCCGCTGCCGACATCTCCTTCGAGAAGACGGTGCATGGGATAAGGGCGCTCGAGATCGGCGGCAATTTCGGCGAGGACGCGCTTTTGCGCAGCCGTGGGCTTGAAAGGAAGGATGCGCTTGAGGGCTTCGCGGACTTTTGGTTCGCGAACCTGCAAAGCGATACCGCGGCGGCGGTGTTCGCGAAGACGGCGGAGAGCGAGCGCGAGCTGATAATAGAAAAATTCTTCGAAGATAAGGCGAATTTGAGCGGGACTGCGAAAACTGTTGAGGAGCTCTATATTTTCGTCCTTCGCGGGGAAATGAACGGCGAGAAGGGCGTCGCGGCGGGAAGGGAAGCGGTAGCGCTCACGAATTTCGGCGGGAATCGGGTCTGGAATGTTCGTGTCGAGAGTTTGAAGAACGCCGTAGAGGATGCGACGGAACATCCGCGAGCTGACTTTTCCGATGGCCTCGTAGACGGGAATGATGCGGCCGACTTCTGTGGAATCGGCGGGAGCCTCGTCGGCGCCACCGATCAATTCGATCTGCGGATTGACCATTTCAAGTCGAGCGGGACGGTAGGGATCGACGTCGATTTTGCCGTGAACGACGAGGCGCTGGCCTTCTTTGAGACGACCCTCGAGGTAGCTGCCGTGGAAAAAACGGGCGTGCAGGGAGCCAGAACCGTCCTGCAATTTGACATGAAAGATGGCGCTGCGCCCACGAAAGCGGACCGTGCTGCCGCCCCCGGGCGCAACTTCGGCGAGGATGGTGTAGATCTGGCCTGGTTGTGCTTCGGCGATCGGCGTGAAACGGATGCGGTCTTCGTAACGGAAAGGAAAATAGCCGAGGAGGTCGGCGACGGTCGAGATGCCTCGCTGCTCAAGAACGAGCGAGCGCTGCGGGCCAACACCGCGAAGGTATTTCACCGGACTGGAAAGAGTGACCGTCATGAGTGGCGCGGAAAATTCACCCGTGGATTCGGGGACGAACATCGCACGAGCGGGAATAAGCGCACCGCCATTTGTGTTTATATCTTTTTATATCATCGAAGCAAGCCGGCTGCGCGGCGGCATGATGCATGACGAGAGGTGCGAGCAAAAGGATGGAGCGATACGGATTGTCCGGCAGCGGGGGATTGCCATATAGTGTGACCATGTCGGAACTGTCGCGCGTGTCGGAGAGGATGTCCCGAAAATTCCTGGGTGTGACGGTGCGGCGGTGGCTGGAATATTTGGCGGCGATTCTTGTCGGGAATGGGATCTACTACTTCTCGCTGGTTCCGCACCTGCCGGATGCGCTGCGACACCGGAATTTTGATGTGGATTGGGGAACATTGGTGGACTTCGTCGTGTGCGTAGCGGTCTACGGGCTGATCCGGCTGGGCTCCAGTTTGTAGTTGGTTCCTTCCTTGCATTGAAACAATCCTGTGGAAATCTCGTACTTGGTGTGTGGTAAGCAGGGGGAGCGAGTGAATGCTTCGCGCGCATTAAGGCTAATTGGGACAACAAGATAAGTTCAAGACGCATCGAATCAAGGAGAGCGGTCTTGCCACAGCTGTCCGATAGTGGGAAATGGACGTTCGAGGCTGCTCACCAGCCTCCCCCCGAGCCGTCTATCCCCCTGAAGGCCGTAGAAAGGCTAAACGCTGGGAAACTCGGAGGATTCCCGCCCGAGGAACTGGGCCAGGGCGAAAATCTCCCGGCGGCGAGAGACACGATGGGGATGAGCGTCGCTCTCGAAAGAGATGCGAGCCAAGCAGCGTCGAAGGCAGCGGAGGAGCACGGGCTCGTCCGAAAAGCGCAGGCGGGAGACCGCGTGGCGTTTGAGGAACTGGTGCGCCGCTACGACCGGGAAGTCCTGCGGCTGGCGCTGAATCTGGTGCACCGGCCGGAAGATGCACGGGATATTTATCAAGAGAGCTTTTTGCGGGTCTACCGGAACATGCACCGATTCCGGTTTGAGTGCAGCTTCTATACGTGGCTTTACCGGATCGTGACAAACGTCGCGCTGGATCATTTGAGGCGGCGTTCGAGCCGAAGGGAAGACCAGGCTCCAATGATGGAAGACGCCGAAGGAATGGCGCGGGACTTTTTCGACCGGCAAGCGGAATCGCGGCCGGATGCGAACCCGGAAAAGAGCTTGCTTGGGCAGGAACTGGGGCAGCATATTGAGAAGGCTTTATTGAGACTGTCGCCGAGAGAGCGGCTCGTGTTTGAGATGAAGCACTACGAAGGCTTACGGCTGCGGGCGATTGGCGACATGCTGGGCACTTCGGAAGAGACCGTGAAGAATTCGCTGTTTCGGGCGACACGCAAGTTGAGAGCGTCGCTCGATACCGTTCGCTGAAGCGGCACAGAGACACTTCGAGGGTGGAACGGATGGAGCTTTACCCGGAAAAAATGAAGAGCGGCGGAGCCTGCGAGGAATTTGCACCGCTGCTGGTGCTTCATGCGGCGGGCGAGCTCGAAGAATGCGAGCAGAACCGCGTCAGAGAGCACCTGACAAATTGCATGCAATGCGCAGCCGAACTGGCGGCGCACAATAGTTTGCTGGCAGCTTTCGCGGAGCGACGGCAAGAGCCGGACAGCGCGCTGCTGGCGGGCTGCCGGAGCGGATTGGTGGATGCGCTCGATCGCGAAGAGGATCGCGGGTGGCTGGGACGGGCGCTCGGACGGATATTGCCTGAGAACTGGCTGAATCCTCAGCCGGCGTGGAGCGCGGCACTGCTGTTGATGTTGGGATTTGGCGTGGGAATTATGGGACCCAGGCTCGTGGCGCTGCATCACGCGGGAAGCAAATCGGCAGGCGGATTTACACAGCCTCTGATGGGAAGCCCTGCGAACTCTTCGTTTACATCTTCGACGGATACTCCTGCGCGCGACTTGGACCTGCACACGGCGGACGTGGCGGGAATTCGCGTGATTCCTTCGGACGGCGATGAACCTCCGCAAGTGGAATTGCAATTGAAATCGCAGGAGCCGCTGCAAGGGACGGTCGACAACGACAATATCAAGCGCGTGCTGCTCCATATTCTGGCGAACGGGCAGAGCTCGGATCCAGACGCGCGGCTGGATGCCGTGGATCTGCTGCGCGTACGGAACAACGATCCCGACGTGCGCTCAGGACTGTGCCATGCGGTGCATAGCGATCCGAATGCGGCGGTGCGATTGAAGGCTCTTGAGGCGCTGAACGGCGCCGAGCCGCAGGATTTAATCCGGCAAACGCTGCTGGATGCGCTGGTGGACGATCAAAATCCCGGCGTGCGCGTAGAAGCGATCAACGCGCTGCGGGAGATGGCGGCGAAAGGGCAGGTTTCTTCCGACGACCACATGCTTGCGGTCCTACGCGACCGCATGCAGAAGGATCCGAACACGTACATCCGGCTGCAGAGCGCGGCGGCGATCCGCGATTTGGGCCCGCGCGAGAAGTTCTAATCATGCGCCGGCGATGGCTGTTTCACCGGGTGCGACTGCAAGACGAAGCACCCTCGCAAGTTCTCACTGAATCGCAGACCGTCTGGATTGTTCCCACCGCAGCAGCAGCCTCCCTACTTCTTTTTGCCTGCACAGGAATGGTGTTTGCCGCGAATCGCGATCACGATAGGCGGGCGACGCGCATGACATCGGATTTTGCCGGCAGCGTCCCCGCGCACGACGGCGAGACTCTCCAGCTTACGACTGATCTCGGAAACGTCATCATTCACACGCAAGCTTCGGGCGAAGTGGACTATCGAGCGCATCTGGAAGCGGACGCGTCGCAAAAGGATGCGAAGGAATTGCTGAGCCGCTTCCACATCACGCAGGTGCAATCGCGCGATGAGATCCGAATGCGGGGAGAAGCAGGAAGCCAGAGGCCAGGGGGAAGGCTGTGGGTGACGCTCGATTTGAACGTGCCGCAGAACATTGACCTGGACATCACAACCGGCGGAGGAAGCATCCAGGTGGATGACGTGCACGGTCGCGTGTCTCTGACCACCGCCGGTGGAAATCTGATCACCGGCAACATCTCCGGATCGGCGCATCTCCACACAGACGGCGGACACATTTCCGTAAAGAACGTGGGTGGCGAGCTAGTGGCAGAAACGGGCGGCGGACACATCACGGCCGGCGACGTAACCGGGGGTGCCTGGCTGCACACGAACGGCGGCCACATTCGCGTAGCATCCGTGGGCGGGACGGCACGGCTGGAGACGGGAGGCGGGAACGTGACCGTGGAGCACGCGGGCGGCGAACTGGTGGCGGAGACGCAGGGCGGGCAAATCGACGTTGGCGAAGCGCAGGGTCTGGTTCGCGCGAAGACGGGCGGAGGCGGCATTCGCGTGGTCCATCTGACCGGGCCGACGAACCTGCAAACGGGAAACGGAAGCATCTATTTGACGAAAGTGGACAACTCCGTAAGAGCGTGGACGGAAGCAGGCGGCATCACGGCGTGGATCGTGAGGCCGGTGAGCGCGCGGCGGACATGCGATCTGCAATCGAAGGACGGCGATATTGTGGTGTACCTGCCGACGGAACTGTCGGCGACGATCGACGCAGAGATTCAACTGGGCGAGCGGCACCGGCTGATTGTCGATCCGGCGCTGCCGATCAAGGTGAACTACGGCGAGTCCGGGAACGGAGCGCAGATGGTGCGGGCGGAAGGTGCGCTGAACGGCGGCGGAGAAATGCTGCGGCTGCGCACGGTGGCGGGAAACATCCGGCTGATCGCGAGCGATTCGACCAAGCAAATGGAGATTTACAAACAACAGATGCAGCAGCTCGAACAGAAATTACAGTTGCAGATACAGCAGTTCGAGCAGTTTCAGCCGGACGAACCGAGCGATCCGCAAAAGTAGAGACTGGATCGAAGGCGTGCCAAGTGCGGGCGCGCATCGGATGCGGACAGGGAACTGATTTCGGGGTGGCAAGGAAGGAACCGGGCTCATGGGAAAGCGGAACGATTGAGAGAAGAGGAATTTCGATTGAGGGGGTGTGCCATGAAGAGTGAATCCGGCGCAAGAACTATGGGCTCCTGGCGGAATGCTAGCAGCAAGGAAGGAATTCGCGGAGTTTGGGGCATGGCGGCGACGGCGGTTTGCCTGCTTGGATTGGCGTTGCCTTCGTTTGGCGCGACGAACGAGATGTTTCACAAGATTGTCCCGCTGAATTCGGGCGGGAGTTTTCTGCTCGAAAACGTGAACGGGTCGGTGCAGGTGGAGGGCTGGGACCGCGATGAAGTGGAAGTGAGCGCGGTGAAATCGAGCGCGACCGACGACCAGAGCGTGGAGCAGGTGAAGATCGAAGTGGACAGCGGACCGGGAAAGGTGGCGGTTCACACGCGTTATCCGAAAGGGCAGGGAGCGGACGTGGCCGTCGAATACCGAGTACACGTGCCGTACCGCGTTCTGCTGGGCAGCGTCGAGACGGTGAACGGGAGCGTGGTGGTCCGCGGAGTGGAAGGCTCCGGAGATTTGCGGTCGGTGAACGGAAACGTGGAAGTGCTGAACAGTTCCGGACGCTTCAGCGCGAAGACGACGAACGGGGACCTTCATTTGGAATTGCGGCGGTTGTTGGACGGCGGGCCGATGAATATCGAGACGGTGAACGGCTCGGTGGTGCTCGGGCTGCCATCGGACGGGCGCGCGAACGTGAAGGTGCTCAGCATGAATGGAGAGTTGACTTCGGATCTGCCGATGACGTCAACGGCGGGAAGCCTTGCCTCCCACACATTTCTCGCGAAGCTCGGCACCGGCGGAGGCAACATCTCTGTGCGGACCGTGAACGGCGGAATTCGACTGGTATTGCAGCGGCCAGGGGTTTAACGGGGCGAATCCAATCGCGAAGGAGAATGGACAAATGAGACAGTTCGTTACCACCGCCCTTGTGTGCTTGTGCGCCGGACTCCTCCTGTCGGGAGCTGGCCCAGCGAGGGTATACGCCCAGACGCAAAACCCCACAGCGAATGATCCGGCAGGCAACAGGCTGGCGGACAAGCCTGCCGATCCGACGGCCGTGCGGCAGGTCGGGAATTTGGAATCTTCCGCGGAACAAATGGCGCGGGACGCGCGTACATTCCAGCAGAACTTGCAGCAGCAGTTGGCGGGGCTGCAAGCGGAAATCGCGGACGGGCAATTCATGAACGCAGAGGATCTCGCGAAGCTGAAGGCCTTCAGCGAAGCGTTTGGTAGCGAGAAGAGCGCGTTGGAGTCGCGTGCGGCTGAACTCAGCGAACACGCGCGCGTGTTTGCCGCGCAAGCCGCGCACCAGTCCGCGCAGATCCAGGAACAGGCGCAGACGGAAGCGCAGGCTGTGGCGCCCATGGCCATAGCGATCGCGAACGAAGACGATAGCGGCTGGCTGGGAATTGAAATTCAGGAAGTAACGCCCGAGAACGCCAAGGACCTGAAGCTAAAGACAGTGAGAGGCGTGGTGGTGCAGGGAGTGGAGCCATACGGCCCGGCGGCAAAAGCTGGATTGAAAGAAGGAGACGTAATCACGGACTACGACGGGCAGGTCGTCGAGGGAACGCTGCAATTCCGCCGGCTGGTTCGCGAAACGCCGCCCGGGCGCACCGTAACGATGACGATTTCGCGCGACGGCTCGCAGCAGAACGTGACGGTGGAACTGGGCGACCGCAGTGCGGTACAGGAAAAACAGATACGCGGAGCGATGAACGACCTCGGGAATTCCTATTGGCTTTCCGGCCCGGGACCGGACACGAGATTCTTCGCTTTTGGTCCGGAGGGTTTCGACCGCACGACGCCGCGGCTGGGGATTGAGGCGGAGGATTTGAGCGGGCAACTGGGCGCGTATTTTGGCGCGCCGGACGACAGCGGAGTGCTGGTGCGCAGCGTTGGGCCGGGCAGCCCAGCGGAAAAGGCAGGACTCAAAGCAGGCGACGTGATTACGAAGGTGAATGGAAAAGACGTCAAGACGCTATCGGATTTGCGCGAGGACCTGCGCAGCAACGCGAATCAAAAAAGCGTTGAAGTGAGTGTGCTGCGAAAGGGCAGCGCGGTGAACCTGACGGTGGCGATTGAGAAGCCCGAGCCGACGACCAGTTCCCACATTATCCGCAGGGCGCAAATGTAGCGAAACCCTGTTTTGAATCAATTTGCAAGAAAAGGCCCGGACGAGCATCCGGGCCTTTTTTGTTTCAGGGCCAACCTATTCGCGAAGAATCTCTGCAGCCGAGCTTGGGACGACAATACCGATTAGGCGAGGCCCATCGACATAGACGTTGACCATAAGGTCTTCGGTTTTCACTACCAACTCGTCACAGTTCTTGCCGTTGAAATCCTGCTTGCCGACCGAATCGACGGTGATCGAGCCTGGCGTCATTTCCTGGGGAACGAGCACGCTGAAAGTCTGCGGGCCTTTTTTCTGCCAATCGTAGAGGCGGGCGACGAGGTCGTACTGGTGGTAGAGGTTGTTATCGAGAATGAGAACGTGCGGTGAATTGAAGGTGAATTGCTGGGTGTAAGGGCGCATTCCTTCGAGGTGCAATTCGGCGGTGACGGAAGTCCCGTTGAAATCGACGGTGGAAGAGGCTTTCTTCGCGCCTTGCGTGCTCCATTCATAACGTACGGGTGTGCCGTCGTCGCGGAGAGACAGAGTGCCGGAGATTTTCTCGGTGCCCTGCTGCGTTTGCAATTGCGAATTTCCATGAGCGATCCAGCCGCTGCCACTGGGCGAGATATCGTATTCCTCCTCGCCCGCCTGCGCCCCGTTGACCAGGATGCGGAGCTTGCCTTTGTCCGATTCGAGGCCAGCGCCGGATTTTCCACGCGCGCGAGACGCAAGGGAGAAGAGCGAGCACAGGAAAAATGCCGCGAAGAACGGCGCGAGAGAACGAAAGCGGTTCCGCAGCGCCCGCCTAGGGGCTTTCGATTTCATACGGCCACCTTTGGGAAGATACCAAGGGAGAGAATTTGTTCGACGATGCGTTGAGGCTCGACATCGCTTTCGACGCGAAAATCGGAAAGACGGTAGACAGGCAGCCGCTGTTCGTAGAGGGCGCGGAAGGCGGCCTCGTCGCGAAACAAAGGACGGTCGGTGATTTGGGCGCAGCGGCGGAGAAGTTCGTCGACGTCACAATCGAGCCAAATCAAAGTGGCCTGATATTCGCGCAGGAGGTCGCGATTTTGCGGCTGGACCGTGGTGCCGCCGCCGAGGGACAGGATGCGGCGCTTTCCGACCTCGGCTGTTTCTCCGAGGACGCGGGCGAGCTGCTCGGTCTCAATCTGGCGAAAGGCAGGCTCACCGCTGCGCGAAAAGATCTCGGGGATGGAAAGGCCTGTAGAGTCGACGATTCGCTTATCGAGATCGACGTGTTCCCATCCGGTCTGGCGCGCGAGGAGGCGAGCGACCGTCGATTTTCCGGCGCCCATAAAGCCCGTGAGGCACACCAGACGATACGCGCGCGAGTCAATCTTCATGGGTATCCCGCAGCCCGTTTGGGAAACAGCGCGATCAATTCTGCTTCAGGATGTTGATTGTACCATCGAAGGAGGAGAGTTCGACGCGGGCGCGCCCGGCGGAGTTGAACGTGCCGAACAGCGCATTGCCGAATTTGGGGACGTAATGCTGCGGGTGGTCGGGCGGAATCAGGGTCGCCTGGTTATTGACCCTGCCCTTCACGGACGTGGCGCTGAGGTCAAAGGAGTCGCCGGGCTTGAAGCGAACTTCGATGGTTCCGCTGTAATTCTTCAGCTTGTAGTCACCGTTGGGCAGGAACTCGCCGGTGAAGAAAATGTCGCCCCTGGAGGTCTGGGCGTGGACGAAGTAGCTGCGCAGGTCGAGGAAGTGGAAACTTCCGGTGATGGAATTGGCCTCGACGCGGCCAGCGCAACGGACACATTGGAAAGAACCGCCGACCGTCTTGACGGTGAGGTAACCGGCGGCGTCTTCCACATCGACGCCCGCGGCGACTGTCTCGACGGTCATGTCGCCGAGAACGTTGAGGACGTTTACCTCGCCTGCGTCGTTGTGAATCTGGAGTTCGGCGTCTTCGGGAACGCTGATTTCAAGATCGGCCTTCAAATCATCGGGCGACGCGGGTTCGGAGAGAGCGTGAGTCATGAGGTCGACACGGTTTCCGGTCTGCACGGCGTCGACTTCAGCCTTGTCGTCGACATGATCGGCGACCACCATGACCTCGGATTTGGTCCAGGCGCGAACGATGATCTTGCCATCCGGATTGTTGATGGTGATGACCGGCTGAGAGCCGACCTTGAAGTGCTTTTCCAGCCGGTGAGCCGACGCCGGAAGAACGCCGAGGATCAGAACGCCTGAAGCCAAGAGGGTGGAGGATTTCCAGATCCAATTGGCCGAGAAGAATTGGGGCTGGCTCATTGCTCGTAGTCTCCGCGCTCGCTCATTACCGCGAGCAAATCTGCCTTCTGCTGATAAGCGTCATAGAGATACTGGCGCGCCACTTCATCCTGCGGATCGTCTTGGACACTCTTTTCACACAACACAATGTAGTTGTCAACGACGGCGAGATTTTGGTGCAAGGAAGCAGTCACGGCAGAGTTGGATTGCGGAAACGTGGAAACCGTTGCTTGTTCGGCAAGATTCAAATCCTGCTGGAGCGGCTGCGAGGTGTTCTCCGCGGATTCAAGCCAGAGCTGGCGATCCGCACGGGATTCTCCGGGGCCGGAAATGGCGAACGCGAATGCGACAAGAATCGCAACGTAAGCTCCCGCAAGCACCGGACGAAAGGAAGCCGGAATCCAGCTGGTGACGCGGGCCCGCCGGCTCGATTGCTTCTCATGCAGCAGGCCTTCGGATTCAAGCCGCGCGCGCAAGGACGACCAGATGCGAGGCGAAGGCTCTTCCTCGGGGTAGGCCCACTCAAAAGCCGCCGCGCGGATTGCACCGAGGTCCTCGACCAGGGCGTTGCAGTGCGAGCAGGAATGAACGTGAGCCTCCATAAGTGGGTCGTGGGATTCTTCGAGCCACGACGCGACGTGCTTGCGGAATTCTTCGCAGGGGCTGGGAGACATAAATTATTCCTCACCGCCGGGCGCAGCGCCGGCAGCCTTTCGATCCTCGCGTGCCTTGTCGCGAAGTGTTTCCTGAAGGAGTTCGCGAAGCCGCATGCGAGCCTTGTGCAGCTGGGACTTGGAATTGCCGATCGAGCAGCTCATGATCTCGGCAATTTCGTTGTGCTCGAAACCTTGTACATCGTGAAGCACGAAAACCGCCTTGTAACCCGGGGGCAACTGTTCGACAGCCCGCTGGAGATTGACCCTGTCAATCGACCCTGTCAACTGCAAGTCAGGGCCGCCGAAATCTCTACGCGGGCCTCCGGATTCCTCGTCGGGCTCCGTGACCTCCTCAAGGGAGGTTTCCGCCGCCGATTTCTTGCGGAGGCGCATGAGCACGACATTCACCGCCAGCCGGTGCAGCCAGGTGGAAAAAGCCGATTCGCCGCGGAACGTAGCGATCTTACGGAACAGCTGGAGGAACGCTTCCTGAGTAAGATCCTCCGCCTCCGCCGTGTTTCCCACCATCCGCAGGCACAGAGAGTAAACTCGGCGGTTGTGGAGCCGGTAGAGCCGCTCGAAAGCCGCTGCGTCGCCCTGCTGGGCCATCCGGATGGCATCGGATTCCGGCAGTTCGCCACCCTCAATTCGTCTCAAACGGACCACGCTAGCCGTTGGGACGCATCTTCACATGCGATGCGTCGGGCATCGTAAGAGTTGTCCTTGCCTTTCCTAGCACAAAACCTTCCTGTATCCGGGAGAAGCGCTCGCTGGGACAATACGAACATGGACGGCTCGCCGGAACGATGGGCATCCCAAGATATTTCTATTCTCGCCGCAAAGAAGAGAAACGTCCATCCTTGTGCGAATTCGATCGAGTGACAAAACAGCGCAGTGGTTTGCACAGGAAACTCGACTCGCGTGTTCAGGCCGAGACGCGCGAAGGGGTGGCGCGAACCCGAATGCGCTTCGCTGGCGGAGGATTGTTGATGGCCTCGGCAAAGGCGGCGATCTGGTTGCTTGGGAGAGCGTGGAGAAAGCCCTTCAACACAACCTCAGATTCGCGAAGGCAGGTGTTGAAATCGTAGTGAAGCGAGTCGAGAGAATCCCAGAGAATCGCGGGATCGATCGTCGAGCCCTCGGTCAAGTCCGTCGCCGTCTGGCGAAATTCGTCCCCGAGCCTCTGCAGAGTGTCGCGCAGGATGCGCAGCTTGTGAAAGAACCGCGAGCGGTCGCCGAAAAGAACATGGTGGAGAAGACCGTTCCACGAGGCAGCGCTTTGGGCTGTCTCGCCGCGAAAGAAATCGGCTTTCAAGGGTTCGACGGCCGGCAGATCGGGAAAGTAGCGCGCGCGATCGCTGACCGCTTCACACGCCGTGATCAACATGCCCGCCAATCTGGTGAGTAGGTCGGAGGCGACCACCACCTGCATGCGCGCATTGACGAGGCTGCAACGTGTGCGCAGGCAGAAAGCTTCGTCCAAAGCGATGCTCATCATTGCGTAACCCGATTCCCAGCGGCGGACGATGGAATCGAAGAGCGCGCTTTTCTCTCGAGGAAGAGCCGCAATCCAGTCTTGCGTCACGCTCCGCCGGCCGGAGGGGCCTCCTCGTTTGCCTTTCAAAAACAAGCCTGCCTCCCAATGAGTGGCGCATTATACACCGGATTTTGGCGCGGGCGGATTTCTTGACGCTGCCGGAAGCGGCTCGCTATACTGCGGCCCGGCTCGCCGCAAACGTCCGCCTGAATTGTGGGCCCCCATGGGAAAGGACCGACCTCGTTGGAATTTGAACCTCTCGACCAGTATCAACAGCGCCTGAAAAAACTGAAGGAAATCGAGGCGCTGGGACACCCGGCATACCCGCGAAAATTTGAATGGACCCACACGTTGAAGGAGGTCGTGAGCTCCTTTGGCGAGCGCACTGCCGAACAACTGTCCGCAGAGAAAATAGAGGTAAGGGCGGCGGGAAGGATCGTCGCGTTGCGGCCGCACGGAAAAGCGGCGTTCGCGCATATTCAGGACGGCGGGGTGAGGCTGCAGATTTACATCAAGCTCGACGTGGTTGGCGATGCGGCCTTCAAACTGTTCCAGTTGCTGGACTTGGGCGATATAGTGGGAGTTGCGGGCCACCTGTTTCGCACGAAGACCAACGAGCTGACGGTCTGGGTGACGTCGCTTGAATTGCTCAGCAAGGCACTATTGCCACTGCCGGAGAAGTGGCACGGGCTGGCGGACATCGAACAGCGGTACCGGCGGCGGTATTTGGATTTGATCGTCAACGAACATGCGCGGCAGATATTCGAGCGGCGCGCGCAGATCATCCGGGAGTTACGGCGATTCTTCGACGAGCGCGGCTATATCGAAGTGGAAACGCCGATGATGCACCCGATCCTGGGGGGAGCGACGGCGCGGCCGTTTGTGACGCACCATAATACTTTCGACGTTGATCTCTACCTTCGGATCGCGCCGGAATTGTATCTGAAGCGGCTTGTGGTAGGAGGACTCGACCGCGTCTACGAAATCAACCGGAATTTTCGCAACGAGGGAATCGATGCGATTCACCAGCCGGAATTCACGATGCTTGAGTTCTACCAGGCATACAGCGACTTCCACGAGCTGCTCGATTTGACCGGGGAGTTGATGCGCGGGCTGGCGCAAAAGGTGTGCGGGTCGACGACCGTGAAGTACGGAGACGTGGAGCTCGATTTTTCGAGTTACCAGAGACTGTCGATGCGCGAAGCGATCGTGAAATATTGGCCGTCCGACGCAGGGCCCGGGCCAACCGCCGCCGACCTTGCCTCGACCGGAGGAGCGCGAGCCGTGGCCGAACGCTACAACAAAACAGCGCGTTCCACCGGCCGGGACACAGTCGATCTGGATGAAAAGCTATCCGACGGAGAACTTACCGGAGAGCTCTTCGAAGTTGTCGCCGAAGAGCACCTAATTCAACCGACATTTATCTACGATTTTCCGACTGCGATTTCTCCGCTCTCAAAGCCCCAGGCGGACGATCCGTCGCTCGCGGAACGGTTTGAGCTTTTCATCGCCGGAATGGAAATCGCGAACGGATTCTCCGAACTGAACGATCCGATCGATCAGGAGAAGCGCTTCCGCGCACAGGTGGAAAAAGGAGGTCAGGAGGCGCCGAAGGAAGTGGACGTGGATTACATTCGCGCGCTTTCCCACGGTCTGCCGCCGACGGCCGGAGAGGGAATCGGAGTCGACCGCCTGGTGATGCTGCTGACGGATTCGCACGCCATCCGCGAAGTCGTGTTATTCCCCCTATTGCGGCCAGAGGGATCGCATCCCGAACCAGACGGCGAGGACAAATGACGTTCGAGTGGCTGGTGGCGCTGCGGTACTTGAGATCGCCCCACCGGCCCGCTGTACTGCGTCTGGTGACCCTGCTGGCCATGATTGGAGTGGCGGCCGGCGTGATGACTTTGGTGATCGCGCTGGCCATGAACACCGGATTCCGCCAGACGATTCGCGACCGGCTGCTGGGCGTCACCGCACACGTCAATCTGAAACCGAAAAGCCCGGAAGGGATTCGCGATTACCGGGAGCTGATGACACGGCTTGCGAAAGTTCCCGGCATCGAGTCGATCGAGCCCGCCATTTACAACACCGTCCTTCTCTCTTTTGGAACCCACGCGCGAGGAGTGGTTTTGAAAGGCGTGGATCCACCTCTCGAAATAAAAGCCGGAGGAGCGCTGAAGCACATCTCCTCTGGAGCGGCTGATTTTTCGCCGGGTCCTGATGGAGCCCCTGCGCTGCTAATTGGAAGACTCCTGGCGGAAGACGCGGGAATCTCCGTCGGCGATTACGTGACGCTGACAAGCCCGCAGGGAAGCTTGACGCCGTTTGGAATGCTGCCGCGTTCGCGCCGGTTTCGCGTGGCGGGGATTTTCGATACGGGCTTCTACGACTACGACGCGAATTGGGCTTTCGTGGATTTGAGCGCGGCGCAACAGATGGCGGGAATCGGCGACGTGGTGAGCCTGCTGGAAATCCGCGTGGTTCATTTAGACGACGCCGCAAGCATCGCACAGGAGCTCCTGCAGCGCGCCGGTAAGGGTTTCACGGCGACAACTTGGATGGATGAAAATCGGGCGTTGTTTCGCGCGCTGAGCTTGGAAAAACTGGTGACGGCGCTCTTCATCGGATTGATCACATTTGTCGCCGGGCTGAACATTCTGGTGGTCCTGACGATGACCGTGAGCGACCGCGCGCGCGATATTGCCGTGCTGATGGCTATGGGCGCGCGAAGGGCGCAGATTCGCAAAGTGTTCGTGCTCCAGGGGCTGTTCGTCAGCCTGGTTGGAACGGCGGCGGGCCTTGTGGTGGGATACGCGTTTTCGTGGATCGCGAACCGCTGGCAATTGATTCCGCTCAATCCCGAGGTGTACGCAATTCCCTACGTTCCATTCCACGCGAACGCGCTCGATGCCGTATGGATCTCCGCGGCGGCGCTAACAATCAGTGTCGGTGCGACGCTTTTGCCAGCAAATTCTGCAGCGCGAATTCTGCCCGTGGGAATTTTGCGGTTTGAATGAGCGGGATGGGCAAGAGCGCAGACGCGGCTCGAATTCGACACCGTTCATTCGAGCATTCCGTGCGGCCAATCCGCCGGGGCGTGATAAAATCGAAAGTGGATGGATGGGCTGGCGGCGCATGGCGATAATAGAGAAATCAGAAACGGCAACGGGACGGCTAAAAAGGGCAAATCATTGGAGTTAGAGGCGCTGCGAGCCCATTTTGGGAACGTGTAGGCGGAAGCAAAGAAAGGACATACTGGTTGGCTGGTTCGGCATCTAAATTGAGTGAGGATTTGCTGGCGATGCAGAAGCAGGCACCAACGGGTGTGCAAGTCCTGGAAGCGGCTGAGTCCCGCTCCGTCAGGGTGGGCGGAGAAATGCTGCGCGGTGAAAAGCTGCGCAAGAAATTCCGTTCGGGACTCGAGGAAATCACTCCGCTCGACGAAGTGGATTTCACGATTGCACGCGGCGAGATGATCGCCATCGTCGGCGCTTCCGGAGCCGGAAAAAGCACGCTCCTGCACCTCCTGGCGGCGCTGGACACTCCAACAAGCGGTACAGTATACTTCGCGGAGAAATCGCTCCGCTCGTTTTCGGAGTCCGAGCGATCCGAGTATTGCAACCGCGTCGTCGGTTTTGTTTGGCAGCGGCATCATTTGCTGACGGACTTCACGGCGGCGGAAAATGTGGCGATGCCATTGCTGATCCGGGGCGCGGCGATGGGAGAATCGCTGCAGGCGGCAAGGCGGTGGCTGGAAGAAGTGGGACTGGGCGCCCGCGCGGAGCAACGTGCGGGCGAGCTTTCCGGGGGAGAGCAACAGCGCGTGGCCATCGCGCGGGCATTGGCAAACGAACCGCAGATCTTGCTGGCGGACGAGCCGACCGGGGATCTGGACGAACGCAGCGGGGAGAACGTATTCGAGCTCATGCAGCGGCTTCACGAAACCCACCACCTGACGTCCATCCTTGCAACGCACAACCGAAATTTGGCCCGGCGCACCGACCGTGTTTTGGCTCTCGAGCATGGAAAGTTGACGGCGGGCATGGAAGAGACGAAGGAAGCAAAGACTCTGGGAGAGCGTGGGTGACCCTTGTTTGAACGATATACCGAAAAAGCCCGGCGCGTGATTTTCTTTGCGCGGTATGAAGCCAGCCAGTACGGCAGTCCCTTCATCGAGACAGAGCACCTGTTGCTGGGCCTGCTCCGCGAAGACAAGGCGCTGGCCAACCGCTTTCTGCGCTCCCACGGATCGATCGAATCGATCCGCAAAGAAATCGAAGCGCGCATCACCGTGCGCGAACGAATTTCGACCTCGGTCGAAGTGCCTCTCAGCCAGGAGTGCAAGCGGATTTTGAACTACGCGGCGGAAGAGGCGGAGCGTCTTGGGCATAAGCACGTGGGGACCGAGCACCTGCTCCTGGGGGTCCTACGGGAGGAGAAATCCTTTGGCGCAGAAATATTGCTGGAACGCGGTTTGCGACTATCGGCTGTTCGAGAAGAGCTGTCTCGCGCAGCCGGAGAGAAAGTTCCTGTGAACCGGCCCAAGGAGTCCTCGCTCCTGGCGGAATTCAGCCGCGACCTGACGCAGGCGGCGATGGAGGGCCAGCTTGACCCTCTCGTTGGGCGTGAGCGCGAGTTGGAACGCGCAATCCAGATTCTCTGCCGCCGGACGAAAAACAATCCCGTGCTGATCGGCGAGCCGGGCGTGGGGAAGACTGCGATTGTGGAAGGCTTGGCACAGCGAATTTCGGACGGAGACGTGCCGCCGTTTCTGGCGGACAAGCGCATTCTCTCGCTCGATTTGTCGCTGATCGTCGCGGGCACGAAATACCGCGGGCAATTCGAAGAGCGGCTGAAAACCATCATGAAGGAATTGATGGAAAGCCAGAATGCAATTGTCTTCATCGACGAATTGCACACACTGGTGGGCGCGGGTTCGGCCGAGGGCTCGCTCGACGCGGCGAACATTTTGAAGCCGGCGCTGAGCCGTGGAGAGATTCAGTGCATCGGCGCGACGACGCCCTCCGAATACAGGAAGTCGGTCGAAAAAGATCGTTCGCTCGAGCGCCGCTTCCAGGCCGTGAAGGTGAACGCGCCGAACGAAGACGAAGCGATCCTGGTGCTGGAGGGTGTCCGCGACCGCTACGAAAAATTTCATGCCGTCAGCTACACGGACGAAGCAATCCGCTACGCCGTCTATCTTTCGAACCGCTACATTCCCGACCGCTTCCTTCCGGACAAGGCGATTGACCTGCTCGACGAATCCGGCTCGCGAGTAAAACTCCGCCAGGCGATGCTGCCCGACGAGGTTTCTGAGGTGCAGAAACGCGTCAAGTTCATCACGCACCGGATGGAAACGGCGATCGCCAATCACGAATTCGAAAAGGCGCGCTTCTACTCCGAGGAAGAGCGCAAGGAAAAAGAGCACCTGCGCGTGCTGCGCGAAAAGCTGAAGATCGACGATTCGTCGACGGGCGTGGTGACGCGCGAAGATATCGAAGAGGTTGTGGCCCGCTGGACGGGCATCGCCGTGACGGCGATCAAGGAAGACGAGCAGCAGAAATTGCTGCGGATCGAAGAAGAGTTGCACCGCCGTGTGATCAGCCAGGACAAGGCGATCACCGCTCTGGCGCGGGCAATTCGCCGGAGCCGCGCTGGATTGAAAGCACCGGGGCGGCCCGTGGGCTGTTTCCTGTTCCTGGGCCCAACGGGCGTGGGAAAGACGGAAGTGGCGAGGCGGCTGGCTGAGTTCCTCTTCGGCAGCGAAAAATCGCTTGTCCGGTTCGACATGTCCGAATATATGGAGAAGCATTCGGTATCAAAGTTTATCGGCGCCCCTCCAGGATACGTCGGGTACGAAGAGGGCGGGCAATTGACGGAGAGGGTTCGCCGCACGCCCTACTCGGTAATCCTACTGGACGAAATTGAGAAGGCGCATCCCGACGTCTACAACATTCTTTTGCAGGTGTTTGAAGACGGGCAACTGACCGACGGACTGGGCAATACAGTGGATTTCCGCAACACCATCATCATCCTGACATCGAACATCGGAGCGCGGCAACTGCAGAAGCAGTCGGGGTTGGGCTTCGTGACGGGGGAAATCGGGGCCGCCGCGAAAAGCCAGGACGAAATGGTGATGAGCGAGGTCAGGCGAGTTTTCAATCCGGAATTCCTCAATCGTCTGGACGAGGCCATTCTGTTCAATCCTCTGACGGACGAAGACCTGCTGCGGATCATCGACCTGCTGGTGGGTCAAATCAACGAAACACTGGTGCATCGTCAGGTGCAGATCGCTCTGACGCCGGAGGCGCGCCAGTGGATCCTTGAGAAGACCTGCTCAGATCGGAATTACGGCGCGCGGCCGCTCCGGCGCGCGCTGCAGAAGTACGTTGAAGACCCACTGTCGGAAGCTCTGATACAGGGCGGGCTGCAAAAGCCGGCGACGCTGGAGATTTTTCTCTCCGGCGACGGCCTTTCCTTCCGTCCGGTGTCGGAAGCAACCCCGGTGGCCCACTAGGAATCCTACACGCGCGAGCCGGACGGGAGCGGTCCGGCGGGGGAGCATAAAAACTTGGGCGGGGGAATGCGGCCTTGAAGAGAGCTGCGGCCGCTTACAGGAAAATCTTTCTGCGTTTTTTTCACCCCTTTGCGGGGGTGTCTCTGCTGTTCGTGTTCGCCGCCTATCCTCTTCTGGCCCAACAGTCGCAGGAATCCTCCGGTCCTCAGTACGTGATTCAGCGCATCGAATTTGTGGGAAATCGCCGCATTCAGCGAGATACATTGCTGTCGCGCATTTTTTCACGACAGGGCGATCCTTACAGCGAGGATGCAGTCCGGCGCGATTTCCAAGCGCTGTGGAACACACAATTTTTCGAGGACATCCGCCTGGAAGTGGAAGACTCTCCCGACATGCCGAACGGCAAGATCGTGGTTTTCTACGTAACGGAGCGGCCCATCATCCGGCGCATCGAGTACAAGGGCAATAAATCGATCACCGAATCGGACATTCTGGATGCGTTCAAGGACAAGAAGGTTGGGCTCTCTGTGGAAAGCCAGTTCGATCCGACGAAGATCATTCGCGCGGTGGTCGTAATCAAAGAACTTCTCGCCGAGCACGGCCGGCAGTTTGCGACCGTCAAGCCGACCTACGAGAGAATTGCGGCGACCAACGCGGTGAAGCTGGTCTTCAACATCAATGAAGGGCCGAAGGTGAAAGTGGGGAAGATCAGCTTTACCGGGAACACTGAATTTTCCGACCGGAAGCTGATTCGCGCGATGCGGCACGACCGTCCCTACGGCATTCCTCTCGGGATCTTCTTCATTCCCGTGTTGAGCAAGACCTACGACCGCGACAAGCTGGATGAAGACCTGGAAGTCGGCGTTCGCGGACTCTATACAGATAACGGCTATTACCGCGTGAACGTTGGAGATCCGATTTTGAAGATGGTCGACGTGAATCGTTCGGGGATTCCTGGACCGTGGCCCATTGTGGGAGCGAAGCATGGAAAGCAAACCGACATCACGATTCCCATCGAGGAAGGAGAGCAGTACCGGATGGGGAAATTGACATTCCGGAGCGCCGACCCGGACCAGGGCTTGGTCTTCAAATCCGCGGCGCTCGAACGGATTTTCCCATTGCACGCCGGTGACATTTTTTCCACTTCGAAAATCCGCAAGGCTCTGGAAAATTACAAGAAACTCTACGGCGACTACGGCTACATCGATTTCACCTCAGAGCCGCAGACCAATGTCAACGACGCGACAAAAACGGTCGACGTGACCATGGTGCTGGATCAGGGAAAGCAATTCTTCGTTCGCCGCATCGAGTTCACGGGCAACACGACGACGCGCGACAAAGTGATTCGCCGCGAATTGCTGCTCGACGAAGGACAGGTCTACAACAACCGGCTGTGGGAACTCAGCATTTTGCGGCTCAACCAGCTCGGCTATTTCGACACGATCAAGCCTGAAAACGCGGAACTGAAGCGCAACGTGAAGGCCGGAACGGTGGACATTCGCCTCAAGCTGAAAGAGAAGGGCAAACAGTCCATCAGCTTTTCGGGCGGTGTGAGCGGGATCGCCGGCAGCTTTGTCGGGGCGTCCTATCAGACGAACAACTTCCTCGGCTTGGGCGAAACGCTGACGCTGTCGGCGCAGGTCGGCGACATTCAGAAGAATGTCCTTTTTGGATTCACGGAGCCGTACCTGTTCGACCGCCCGATTTCCGCGGGTTTCACCGTGTTTCTCAACGATTTCAACTACAACCAGGCCCGAGAAACGGGACTCCTGCTCGGCCAGCAGATCGCGCTCAACCCCGCGCTCGAACAGAACTACACGACGAACTCAAAAGGCTTCACCGTCTTTGCCAGCTATCCACTGCGACGGTATTCGTTCACGCGCGTAGGCATCACTTATTCGTGGAGCACGACGAACATTTCGGCGTATAGCCAGTCCGCGCAATTGCTGTTTGACTACACGAAATTCACAAACCTGGCCGGACCTTCGGCCCTGAACGGAATCGTGTCGAGCCAAATCTCACCGACGATTTCGTATAGCACGGTGAACAATCCGGTCAGTCCGACGGCTGGCAAGAGTATCTACTATGCTATGAGCATCAACGGCGGATTTCTCGGCGGAAACGTCGACACGATCAGCAACACGATTACGGCGGAGTATTTTCATCCGATGTACCATCACCGGAACGTGATTGCGCTTCGCCTGTTGTCGGCGTGGATCACCGGCTACAATGGCCACGACGTCCCGCCCTACAACCGCTTTTATCTCGGCGGCGAAAACGACGTCCGCGGCTTCGATTTCTACACGATCTCGCCGTTCGTTCAGATCCCATCCGTGAATTCGGTACCGATCACTTATTTCGACCAGACGCATCTGGTGAACGGGAGCCCGCAGTTGGTATCGTTGACAGTTCCGACGGTCACGTACTTCACGGAACGGCCCGGCGGGGACTTCCAGACCGTCGGCAATGTGGAATACCGCATCCCGATTGCCGGGCCGGTCGAGTTGCGGCTCTTCAACGATTTCGGCATCGACGGAATCGTTCAGCGTTCGCAATTGGCGGCGAGCGAGCAATTGACGCAGCAATTGCAGCAGCAATACCCAAATCCCTTTTTCCCGAATCTGACGTTTACTTCGAAGCTGCCCGTACTCGGCAACACGAACTTCATGCCGCACACTTCGGCGGGAGTCGAAATCGGTGTGCAGTTGCCGGTTGTCAACGCTCCCTTCCGCTTTTACTACGCGTACAACTACTTGCGCTTGACGGGCACTCTTACGGGCAGCCGGGGCGGATTCTATTTGACGCCCGAGCAAATCAACTATCTGAAGAGTATCGGGGTCCTGGATTCGCAAGTCATCCCGACTCTGAACAATTACTTGGACACGCAGGTCCAGCGGCTGCCGGCCAATCTGGTCGAACCGCGCCAGACGTTCCGGTTTACGGTCGGCAAGACTTTCTAGCGGCTCCACGGCCGCGGGCAGGCGTGCCGGAGGACCGGCCGCCGGGGAAATGGAAACGAGATGCTGGGAGGAATGAGTATGCGAGCGTGGAAATTGGGGGCGGGATTGTTGCTCGCCTTGCTGGCCGCGGGCTGCGGCGGAAATGGAACAACTCCGTCCGTGACGGTCTCACCGACGTCGGCAGTCGTCATCGTGAACGGTACGACTCTATTTACTGCAACGGTGACCGGTTCCCAAACGTCCTCGGTGAACTGGAGCATCTGCCTGCCGCCGCCGGCGTCCGGCCTTCTACCTGCAAATTGCGGCACCAACACTTTGGGGAAAATTACTCCGGTTGCAGGGACCCTGACGGCTGTGTACACGGCTCCAGCTACAGTTCCATCACCAGCGGTGTTCGATGTGGTGGCGTTTAGTTCGGACAACGATTTGTACTTCGGTGTGGCGCAAGTGACGGTGACCACGGGGATTCAAGTGCAATTGTCGCCCGCCACAGCGACCGTTCAGGAATTGCAATCGATCACGTTTACGGCGACTGTCACCGGGTCCACGGATAAGACGGTTTCCTGGGCCATCAACAACAACACTACGAGCGGCGGGAATCCGCAGCTCGGTACTCTTACACCGACGTCCAACAACACTGCCGTCTATACGGCGCCGGGAGCGATTCCCACAGCGGACATTACCGTGTCCGCAACGTCCGAGGCGGATTCCACGGAATCCGGCTCCGCCACCGTCACGGTAACAGCTCCTGCCGATCCGATCGTCTCGGCTCTTTCGCCGACGATTGTTCCCGAGGGCTCGGCACAGCAGGATGTCTACGTGGAAGGAAGTGGCTTCACCTCCAGCGACACGGTGTATGCAGGCACAGGTGCGACGCGGGCATCCGTGACTACTTTTTTCATCTCGCCCACTCTGCTTCGGGCGACGATTCCTTCAAACTTTTTTGAAACTTCCGGATCATTGCCATTGCAGGTGCAGCGCCCCGGCAACATCGTCTCGCAATCGCAAAACCTCACCGTGCAGCCGGTGCGCCCATCTTTGGTCGCGGCCGCGCCGCTGAGCACCAGCACAAATGTGGGCGCGCTGAACGTGAACTTAACGGGCGGGTTCTACTCTCCGGCAACAACGCAGGCATCCTTCAACGGATCGAACTCCTCGAATGGTGTGATCACGAATTACACCAGCAGCCGCCAATTGACCGTGACAATCCCCCAGAATACGTTGGGAACTGCCGGCCTGTATCCTCTGCTCGTGCAGAACACGGACGTTCCTGCAGGTTCGCCGGCAACGGCATCCATCAATGTTTCCGTCGAGCCTCCGCCACTAAGCATTCCAACGCTCCCGATTGCAACAGTTCCCGTGGGCACGACGCCCTCTGCCATCGCCATCGATCAGGCGCTGGGTCTTGCGCTCGTGGCAAACACGGGGAGCGGCAGCGTCTCCGTGATCGACCTGTCTACCAACGCGGTCACGCACACGATCGCCGGCGTAGCCACGCAGCCGACGGGGATTGCGGTGGACGACATGCTGTCGCCCAATGTGGCCGTGGTTGTGGACTCGGCCAAGAATTCCATTGTCGCCATCAATCTCTCGACCTTCGCAGTCTCGGCGCCGGTTGCTCTTCCATCCCTCACGGGCGGCTCGCTTCCCGTCTCGATAGGCCTAAATCCCGTCTCGCATCGTGCATTGGTCGCCTACCAACTGACGAATGTGGCGGAAATCCTCGACGTCTCGATTTCTGGAGGCGTGCCATCTGTGACCCTTGCGGGAGAAGTCGGTCCGAGTGCCAGCCCGGTTGGCTACAGCACCGGGACAAACCCGACAGTCGCGATCGATCCGTCTCTCAATTGGGCGGTGGTTGCGCCTGGAGGCGGCGGAGGGTTGGTCAATGTCGTGGACCTTGGGAGCCCAGTGAATGCGTTCTACCCGTCGGGAAGACAGGCGGCGGTGGTGACTACGACAACTCTATCCAATGAGCCCTCCGCAACGGGAGTCGGAATTAATCCCGAAACGCATACGGCGATATTCACGGACCCGAACGCATCGAACATCGCCGTGTTCAGTTTACTCAACGAATCCGTGAGCACGGTATCGTTTTCATCCCAATCCGGAGAAGGATACTCGTCCGCGGCGGCTTCCTTGACGTCCAATTTGGGAGTCGTGGTGAACCAGAATAGCAACTCGGCGGCAATCATCGATATTTCCGGACAAAATGTGCTGCAGGCGAACGTGGCTGTCGGGAATTTCCCTATCGCCGCTGCTGTAGATCCGGCCACCAACGAAGCCGTTGTGCTCAACCAACTCGACGGAACTGCCTCGATTCTCTCTCTCGGGCCAGTTCGCAGTCTGCACATCACCGAATCCAGCGCTTATTCCACGCTGACCTCTTCGTCTCCGATGCAATTGACGCTGAATGGGTCGGGTTTCGTTAGCGGAACTTCGGAGGTTCTGCTGGACAATACGGCCCTTCCAGCAGCGGATGTAACCGTCGTAAGTTCACGGCAGATTGTGGCGACGATCCCGGCAAGCTTCCTTACTTCGCCGTGGCGATACTCCGTGACCGTCGAAAATCCAGGCGGCGGGACGAACTTGCAGTCGAACGAAGTGGATTTTGCAGTGATCCAAGCAGTGAAGGTCGGGCAGGCTCCGGTCGGGGTGGCTGTCGACGCCGAACGCGACTTGGCGGTCGTCTCGAATTATGTGGATGGCACGGCGTCGCTCGTGGATCTGAATCACGGGATCACTCTGGCGCCAAGCCCCATCCCTGTTGGAACCAATCCTCAAGGCGTGGCGGTGCTGCCGCAGACCGGCTTGGCCATTGTCGCGGATACGGGAAGCAATCAGGTGACGATTCTGGACGAGATGCAAAGTACTGACATGAACGCGCCCGTTACGATACCCGTCTGCGGCAACGGGTCTTCGTGCTCACAGCCGACCGGGGTAGCGGTCAATGGAGACACCGGCATGGCTGCGGTGGCCAATTTCCAGACGGGGAATCCCGCACCTCAGACGCCGCAGTACTTCTACAGCACAGTTACGATGACCTTGAGTTCTCCTGTTGCGAGCAATGGAATCGCAATCGATCAGGGACCAAACGCCGTGGCTTTTGACCCCAATTTGAATTACGCCGCCATTGCGACGACGATGGGAACAACTGCCCAGCCGGGCTTCCTCGACGTCATCGATCTTGCTTCCGGCGGGTTGGCAGGACGAGTCAGCAATTTGACGCGGCCTACGGGTGTTGTGTTCGATCCCCTGAATCAGGTGTTCCTGGTGGCGGATCGGGGAGCCAACAATGTGGACATCGTCGACCCGAACAACAACACGTTTACGACAACGCCGGTTCGGGCGGGAGTCGATCCGACGTCGCTCGATTACAATTATCAGACGAGCACGCTGGTTACCGTAAACAACTCCAGCAATTCTGTTTCGATTTTCAATTACCTTTGCCCGCCCAATGGGATCAATCCTTCGTGCACGGGGCCCCAGACACAGAGGATACTGGCCCTGCCGGGCTCTCAGCAATTTTCAGTGGGCATCGATCAGAAGCTGAATTTGATGGTTCTTGCGGATCAACAGGACGATCGTGTCCTTCTGGTCCCACTGCCCTAAAGCATGATGCTGATAGGCGGAGGGAAAATGCGATTGACTCGGAAATCCCTTTGCGCCTGGCTGGAATCGAATGGGAAAGCCGTTGACCCGCTTCTTGAGGGACGGCTATAATCCACGATTTGTGTTTCGACGTTCATACCAAGAAGGAGTGAGAATGAAGATTCGAATGGCAATCCCGGCCCTGGGAATCTTGTTGGCTATACCCGCCGCGTGGGCCCAGGCCGGCGGCTCCGCCACGGCGGCTCCCGTAAAGGTGGGTGTTTTGAACGTGCAGGTAGCAATCACGAGCACGGCGGAAGGCAAGCAGGCGGCCTCGGAGCTCCAGTCGCAGTTTGCCCCGCGACAGACGGAGCTCGACAACTTGCGCAAGCAGATCGAAGATTTGCAGACGCGGTTGCGCACCGGCCAGGCGACCCTCAGTGACGATGAAAAGGCGCGCTTGGCCCATCAGGGCGACCAACTGACGCGCGCTTACCAGCGCAAGCAACAGGATACGCAGGACGATTTCAACGAAGCGCAGCAGGAAATCGTCAACCGCATCGGCCGGAAAATGATCGACATTCTCAACAAGTACGCTCGCGACAACGGATATGCCGTCATCTTCGACTCCTCGGCACAGAACTCTCCCGTGGTCTACGCTTCGAATCAGGTCGACCTGACGCAGGAGATTATCCGGCTGTATGACCAGAGTTATCCTGTGAAGGCGGCGGGGACTTCCTCCAGGGCTCCTGGACAGACTGTAAGGCCCGCAAATCCGCAACCGTAAGATAACCGTCGAGACTGTTTCGGGTTCCTATCGAGGGTCCGCCCTTTGGCATTGGCGGACCCTCCTTGCGCAATTATGCAAAGCCGGCGGCAGGGAAGCGGACTCCGCCAATTAGCGGACGATGCAACTACGCCATTTGTGGGCTTTTTCCTTGGTTCTTGCCTTTTCGCGTTGATGCACTTATAATAAGTTGCATCCAGATTAGGTCGCAACAAACAGTGGGCGCGAGCCCACTTTTTTGTTGGGCGCAAAAACTGGCCCTGGGGGTACAGGTCCCTGTGGGCGAATTAACGGCGCCAGGGCTTGCGAAACGATGGACTTGGAAAAGGTTCGGGAAGCCGCCGGGCGCGTCGCTCGTTCGGAAGGGCTGGAAGTTTTTGATGTGGAGTGGAAGGTCGGAAAGCAGCGGCTGCTGAGGGTCTATATCGATCGGCCTCCTGACGCGGAACACCCGCAGGGCGGGGGAATCACCCATCAGGATTGCGAGCGCGTCAGCGAGCAATTGAGCGTGATCCTGGATATCGAGGATCTGGTTCCCGGACCGGCATACGTTTTGGAGATTAGCTCGCCCGGGTTGGACCGCAAGCTTCTTAAGCCCGCGGACTACGATCGTTTCTCCGGCCGGCGGGCGCAAATCTGGACAAACGAGCCGGTCGAGAATCAGAAGTACTTTGAGGGACGCCTGGCTGGATTTGCCGAGGGCGCGGCGAAGCTTCAGCTCAAGGATCGCGAGATCGCGATCCCATTTTCGGCGATTCGCAAAGCCAATTTAGTGGTGGAATTTTAGGGAGAGACAGGGATGGCGAGTCTGCTGTACCAGACAATCGAGCAGATCAGCCGGGAGAAGCACATCGAACCGGATATCATCATTGCGGCCATTGAGGACGCAATGGTGGTCGCGGCGCGGAAGTTTTACCGCACGGAAGAGGAGCTTCGGTCCAAATTCAATGCGGAAACCGGCCATGTGGACGTGTACGCCGTGCGCACCGTGGTGGACGAGGTTGCGGACCCGCTGCGTGAAATTTCGCTCACGGATGCGCGGAAGCGCCAAGCGGACATCGAAGTTGGCGGCGAGCTGACGGAGACGAAGCCGACCGACGTGCTGGGACGCATCGCCGCACAAACCGCGAAGCAAGTGATTCTGCAGAAGGTGCGCGAGGCCGAGCGCGACACGATTTACAACGAATATCACACGCGCGTTGGCGAGCTGATGAACTGCGTCGTCAAGCGCATGGAAGGGCCTGACATCATCGTGGACCTGGGGCGGACGGAAGCGCGGCTGCCCAAGCGCGAGCAGTCGCGCCTGGAAACGTACAACGTCGGCGACCGCCTGCGCGTCACGATACGCGCCGTCGAGCGCGCCGCCAAGGGCCCGCAGGTGGTCGTGTCCCGCGCCGATCCCGCTCTGGTGCAACGGCTGTTCGAAATGGAAGTGCCTGAAATTTACGACGGGACCGTGCAGATTCGCGCCGTGGCGCGCGAGGCGGGAGAGCGCACGAAAATCGCGGTCGAAAGTCGCGACAAGGATGTCGACCCGGTGGGCGCATGCGTGGGCATGAAGGGAATGCGCGTGCAGTCGATTATCCGCGAGCTGCGCGGAGAAAAAATCGACATCATTCCGTTCAATGAAGAGACGATCGCCTTCGCGCAGAAGGCGCTGAGCCCGGCGAAGGTAACGCGCGTCCAAATCGTCGATCCCGAGGAAAAGCGCCTCGAAGTGATTGTCGAAGACACTCAGCTTTCCCTGGCCATCGGCAAGAAGGGGCAAAACGTCCGCTTGGCCAGCAAGCTGATCGGGTGGAATATCGACATCAAGAGCGAAGAGGAAAAGCGGCGAGAAATCGAAGAGCAGATGACGGCTCTTACCTCGCCCGGAACGTCTCTCTCCGTTCTCGAAGGCGTCGGGCCTAAGACGATTGAAAAACTCGAGGCGCATGGCGTTACGTCCGTTGAAAAGCTTGCCGACATGACGCCGGAACAGCTTGTGGAGATTCCCGGCATCGGCGACAAAATGGTCGAAAAGATCCGCCAGTCCGTTGCCGCTTATTTCGAAGCGCAGGAAGCGGCCGGGGGCGAAACACCTGCCGCGGAAGTAGTAGTCGAAGAAGGCATTGCGACAGAACCGGTCGAGGATGCAGTTGGAGAGGGAGAAGCTCCGGCGTCTGAAGATATCGCTTCGGAGGAAACTGCTTCTGAAGCCTCCGTTGAAAATGAGGAACCGGCTCCGAGACATGCGCCGGCGCCTGAGGGCTCGACTACCGATTCCTCCGCCGACGTAGACGTAGAAAAGCAGGGAGCAGCCGAATAGAGGCCAAGCAGGACAGAGAGGCGAATGAGCGATTCCAATCAAATCCGCATCAATGAGCTGGCGCGGGAACTTGAGATCAAGGCCAAGGTCCTAATCGAGTTCTTGCCGGAAATCGGCGTAACGGAAAAGAAGACGCACTCCAGCTCGATTGACGTCGAGCACGCCGAATTGGTGCGGAAGCATTTCCGCGAGGAAGCCGAAAGGGAAGCGGCGGCGGAGGCTGCCAAGGTTGCAGCCTCGAAGGCGAAGTCCGCTCCTCGCCTGGCGGCCTCTGCGCCACCACAGACAGCCAGGCACGTTCCGGTTCCAATGCCTGCCCCTGCTGCCACCGTCGCTCCTGCGAAGCCTTCGCCTGCGCCCTCGGCGACTGCACCTTCTTCTACTACTACTCCGCTGCGTCCGGCGGTTCCGCAGGTGCGGCCCGCCGCACCAGCAATCACCTCCGGCGCGCCGCCCGCTGCGCATCCGGTTCAAGCACATCCGCCAGTCGCGGCAAAGCCAGCCGCATCCGTTTCCGCTCCTGCGCAATCTCCCGCGGCTGCAAGGCCATCTGCAGGACCTGTTCCGGTCCGGCCAGGTGTCGCGCCCGCTCGCCCAGCTCCTCATACACCCACGCCAGGCGCTCCCGGCGCTCCGATTGGACAGCGCCTCGCGGCTGCATCTCCGGGCAGTGCGACTTCCAGTGGGGCTCCTTCGACCGGGCAGAGGCCGCCTTCGCGTCCTATGGGACAGGGTGGACCTCAGCAGGGTCGTCCCGGATACTCGCAGACTTATCGCCCTGCGGCGGGCGCGCCCTCGGGCGCGCCGCGTCCTGGCGGGCCTCCGCGTCCAGGCGGCGGACCTCCGTCGCGGTTCCCGCAACGTCCCGGAAGTGGCAGGCCGGGACAAGGACCCGGCGGGCAACGTCCCGGTGGACAGCGCCCTGGCGGACCCTCGGGCCCGGGAGGAATCCCGAAAGCTGAGCCGGGCAAGCCGCTCTACGCGCGCAAGCCGCCGACGGCGCAGCGCGGGCGCCCGCTGATCGAAAAACGCTACGCCGAAGGCGAGAGAAAACTCCATCCTGTTCGCGCCCGTGCCGGAGCAGGCACCGGACGCGCGACGCAGGTCGAGCCGGTCGCTCCGGTTCAGCGTGAGCCGCGCCTTGTAACCGTCACGGAAGGAATCACGGTGCGCGAGCTTGCGGAGAAGCTAGACATTCGCGCCAAGGATTTGCTGAAGACGCTGCTCGACCGCGGAGTCTTCGCAAGCATCAATCAGGCGCTCGACGTGCCCACCGCTACGAGTCTCGCTGAAGCTTTCAACGGCATCGTCGAAGTGGTCACATTTGAAGAGCAGCTTGTTCAGGAAGAAAAAGTCAGGGAAGAGCGCACGGGAAATCTGCAGCCGCGCCCGCCTGTGGTGACCGTCATGGGCCACGTGGACCACGGCAAGACGAGCCTGCTCGACGCTATTCGCGAAGCCGACGTTGCCGGCGGCGAAGCGGGGGGAATCACGCAGCACATCGGCGCGTATGAAGCGCATGTCGACGGCCGGCGAATCGTCTTCATCGACACGCCGGGCCACGAAGCGTTCACACGGATGCGCGCACGCGGCGCAAAGGTCACCGACATCGTCGTTCTCGTCGTTGCCGCCGACGACGGTGTGATGCCGCAAACCGAAGAGGCGATTTCGCACGCGCGCGCGGCGAACGTGCCGATCCTCGTCGCCATCAACAAGATCGACAAACCGGACGCGCAGCCCGAGCGCGTGAAGCGCCAACTGGCCGACCGCGGCCTGATGCCCGAAGATTGGGGCGGCGATACGGTGATGGTGGAAGTCTCGGCGAAGACGAAGAAAAATCTGCCGCGTCTGCTCGAGATGATTTTGCTGCTAGGCGACCTGCGCGAGCTCAAGGCCGATCCCGACGCGCCGGCAAGCGGGATCGTGCTCGAATCGCGCGTCGACAAGGGCCGCGGACCGGTGGCGACTGTCCTCGTTCAGAACGGAACGCTGAACGTCGGTGATGTTTTCATTGTCGGCGCCGTCTACGGAAAAGTCCGTGCCCTGTTCAGCGATCGCGGCCAGACGATCCAGAAGGCAGGGCCGTCTACGCCTGTCGAAGTCCTCGGACTTCAGGGTGTGCCGGAGGCAGGCGACCAATTCCAGGTGGCCGACGAAGCGAAAGCCCGCCACATCGTCGAATATCGTCAGGCCAAGCAGCGCGAGGCCTCGCTGGCAAAAACGGCCAGCTCGGGCCGCTTGACGCTCGACCAGTTGCACGAACAGCTGAAGGCTGGCGAAGTAAAGGAACTTCCGGTGGTGATCAAGGCGGACGTGCAGGGCTCCGTGGAAGTGCTGAGCGAGATGCTGCCGAAGCTTTCGAATGACGAAGTGAAGGTAAAGGTGATTCAGGCAAACGTCGGCGCGGTCAGCGAAACGGACGTGCTGCTCGCTTCGGCGTCGAATTCGATCATTGTCGCGTTCAACGTCCGCCCGGAGCGCAAAGCTGCCGAACTGGCGCAGCGCGAGGGCGTCGATATCCGGCTGCACACGATTATTTACGAATTGCAGGACGAATTGAAGAAAGCGGTCGCCGGGTTGCTCACGCCGGTGATCAAGGAAACCTACCTGGGGCGGGCGGAAGTGCGCGACACCTTCCGCGTGAAGGGTGTGGGAATGATCGCCGGCTGCTCGGTGCAGGATGGCATACTGAAGCGCGATGCCGACGTGCGCGTGCTTCGCGACAACGTCGTCATCTACACTGGACGAATCAGTTCTTTGCGCCGCTTCAAGGACGACGTCAACGAAGTCCGCCAGGGATATGAATGCGGCGTCGGCGTCTCCAACTTCGCGGACATCAAAGTGGGCGACATTCTGGAAGCCTTCAAGATGGAAAAGAGCGCGGCCGTGGAAGTGCCCGTGGCCGATCGCGGGCGCGCTCAGGAAAGCGCCGAAGCGCGGCGAGGCTGATTCTTCTGTGCTGTGCAGGCAGTTCCGTCGATTCTGCGGGTGCGTGATGCCCATTGGCCTTCTCACCCTGGAAATACAAATCAACGATGCGCAGTCGCTGAAAGACAAGCGGCAGGTGCTGCGAAGCCTGAAGGACCGGCTGAAGGCACACTACAACGTAGCCGTTGCTGAGCTTGCGTATCAGGACCTGTGGCAGAGGTCGCGCGTGGGAGTGGTCACCATTTCCGGAGACGCCCGCCATCTGGAAGAGTCTCTCTCGCAAATTGCGGCGGAATCGGAGCGCCTGCTTGGCCGGGACTTGGTGTCGCAGGAAACGGAATTTTTCGAGGATAGCGAATGACAGTCGGCGGACATCGGTCGGAGCGGCTGGCCGAGGAGATCCACAACGAAATCGACTTGATGCTCGCGGGCGAGCTGAAGGATCCACGCCTGGCCGGGTCCATCATCGTCACCGACGTTCGCCTCAGCCCCGACATGCGCACAGTGCGCGTCTACGTCCGCCTGTTCGGCAGCGAAATCGAGCGCGCTGAGGAATTGGCGGGATTGAAGGCCGCTTCCGGCTACGTCCGGCACGAACTGGTCGAGCGCCTGCAATTGCGGCGGGCTCCCGAAGTGTATTTTGTCGAGGACCAGTCCGAGGAATACGGTCAGCACATCGATCAATTGCTCCGCAAAGTGAAAGATACGGGCGGCAAATAGCGGAACGCTTCTTGCGGCTTTCCGGCCGTGCCCGAGCGACATCCACCCATGCCCCGCGCTCCCAAACCAGCACCCATCGATGGAATTCTGGTCGTCAACAAGCCATCCGGCAGAACCTCGCATGATGTGGTCGAATTCGTCCGGCGCCTCGCTGGATTTCGCCAGATCGGCCATTTGGGAACGCTCGATCCGATGGCGACCGGCGTCTTGGTCCTGGCATTGGGACGTGCCACGCGGCTGGCGCGCTTTTTTGCTGGACGGCGCAAGCGTTATTCCTGCGCCGTGAGATTCGGCTTTGCCACGGACACTTACGACGCCGACGGAGAGGCACAGGGACCTGACTCTTCGCCCGCGCTGATCGCAAGTCAGATCGAAGCTCTCGCTTCTCAATTCGTTGGCAAGATTCAGCAGACTCCGCCGCCGTATTCCGCCAAGAAAATTCACGGTCGCCCAGCGCATGAGCTGGCCCGCCAGCACAAGCCGGTCAAGCTCGAGCCGGTCGAAGTGGAAGTGTACGAATTTCGTCTTACGGGAATCGACGGACCGGCGGCGAGGTTCGAAGTCGAATGTGGCGCCGGTACGTACATTCGGGCGCTCGCACACGATATGGGCAAGCTCGCCGGAGGTGGCGCGCACCTTTCGGAAATCACCCGAACCGCCGTCGGCGAATTCACGCTGGACCAGGCTGTCTCGCTCGAAGAACTTCAAGGAGACGCTGCCGCTGGAACTCTGGCCGGCCGGGTTATCCGGTTCGAAAATCTGTTGCTCGACCTGCCCCGCGCGACCGTGCTGCCCATCGTCGAAAAGCGGATCCGCCATGGCGCGAAATTCAATCTCCCGCTTGCGCAGATTCAACCGGGAAAGGTGACGTCCGCGCAGGGCGGCCCGGCGCAATTGGATTCCGGCGATTGGAAGCCCGCCAGGCTGCGCGTGTTCAATCAGCAGGGCGCGCTGATTGCCATCGCTGAACCCGTTGTTCCGCGCACCTACCAGCCATTGGTTGTCTTCGAGGCCGCTCTCTGAATTTTAATTTCCGCGTCTCTTTGCTAAGACACACCTCGAAGGCGGGTCATCGCGGCCTCTGATTTTCCTGGGGTGGAAACGGAGCCTGCTCGGGCTCTTGCGGAGGCTGGCTTTCATTAGGGGGAGTCGATTCTGTAGGAGCGACGCCTTCTCCTTCGGGGATTCTTTGCCTCTGAAACTCGCCTTCAGACCGGGCAAAGCCTCGTTGATATATGCCTGAACTACCTTCCGACTCTCCCCGGCCGGCGTAAATCAGGTGATTCGGCCGCGGAGTTTGAGAAATGATGTGCGGCGTAATCAGGATTAGGAGCTCCGTGTCCTGGTTCTGCAGGGTCTGGTTGCTGAACAATGCTCCCGCGCCCGGAATTGCAGCCAGGGCGGGTGTGCCGTTGACTCCCGTCATGGTTTGTGGCTCGCGGATGCCTGCCAGCAACGACGGCTGGTCGGAACGCACGCGCACCGTTTGCTCCACCGATTGATTCGAGATGACCGGAATGCCGTTGTAACTCGTGCTGGTCACGCTGCTTATGTCCAGGTTGAGCCTCAAAGAGACGTCTTCGTTCGGATGTACCCGTGGCGTGGCCTTCACCTTGACGCCCACGTCGATGTACTCGACTCCTGGAAACTGCGTTCCTTCGCTGGCCACGGTCGAGCCGGAAAACACCGAAGAGTTCAAAATCACCGTCGCG
>Ga0335073_10000624_pt1 | contig 46086 bp, 41 predicted proteins | sample Lox_Sample_22_FD_207093 | JGI IMG/M metagenome (GOLD analysis project Ga0335073, IMG submission 207093) | Soil microbial communities from Loxahatchee National Wildlife Refuge, Florida, United States - Lox_Sample_2.2 | ecosystem: Environmental > Terrestrial > Soil > Wetlands | place: USA...
ATTCGGATTCACCTTGGTCAGAAAAAATTGAATCGTGGATCCCGACGCCGGCGCAGTTTGAAAAGAGCCCGTTGTCGAGGGGAACCCAGTGCTCACTTCCGTGGATGTGGTCGTCCCCGTAACGTAAGCGTTCCCTCCTGGATCCAGCGCCACGCCCGTCGCCACATCGACTCCAAGCCCCGAAAGGTAGGTAGAGTAAAGTAGCGTGCTTCCCGTCGGGTCGAGCTTGCTTACGAAAATATGCTTGTTGGTCGTATTCAGCGGGCTCGCTTGAAAAGCGTTCTTGGTCGGAAAATTACTCGAGCTGGTGTTGCCTGTCACAACTACGTTGAAGGCAAGATCAACTGCAATTCCGGCGGTTGTGTCGACGCCGCTCCCGCCGATGTAGGTAGCGAATTCTTCCGTCGATCCGGTACTGTTAAACTTCGCGACAAAAACGTTGGCCGTGCCTTTCAAAGTCGACTGAAAAGGCGTGCCTCCCGCCGGAATCGGAAAATCCGTCGATTCCGTCGAACCGGCAATATAAGCATTCGAGGCTTGATCGACCGCCACCGCCGGACATCCCGAAATCGGTGTGGAGGTACCCAGAATCAGTGTGCATGCCTCGTTGCCACTACCGCCAAGGTAGGTCGAATAACTGAGAATGGGGTCAATCACCAGCGTTCGGCTGCGATCGTAATCACCAACTTCAAAACCGACCTCGCCGTTGCGCAGCACGAAGCGGCTAGGAACAATATGTTCTCTATCTGCGACCTTCTGGTAAGCCCGTGGCGCCTGCATGGCCACGTCGCCTCCAGGAAGCGAAAGCATCAGGTCTCCGTCTGGGCTGAGCCGTGGCCGGCTGCCTTCGAATTCCATCGCCACACGAGCAGGCTCCGCGCCCGGCGCGATTTCGAAATCGTATTCCAGCTTTCCCTGATTGCCGTGGTAAACCAGATCGATGCCGGGATAAACATCCCGATAGCGTACCCCGGCGAACTGCGGCACGTTTCGCTGCCACTTTGCCGGATCATTCCCGATGAAATAATTACTTTTGCCGGGAAGTTGCCGCTCGCCACCCACCTCAAACCTGGGATTTGCGCCTGCCAGCTTCATCCGCACAACTGAAAAATCTCGTTTTCCCCGAGATGCGTGCCGCAAAGCCAAAACCGCTTCCTCAGAAGTAAGAAACAGACCGTACCCATCGCCACGCGCCACGAACCTGACGCGCCCGTCGGTTTGTCCCTGATTTTTTTCGAAGATTAGCGGCAGGTGTTCATACGCTGCGCGAACCTCAGGCGCGTGCGTCGTGAGTCCGGTCGGCATGGGCCGAGCGTCGGCACGAGTTGATTGAACTGTTCCCAGTGGAATCCGCGAGCCTACTGCCAGCGCGACCACCGCCAGCCCTACCAGCAAAGCGATTCCGCCCACAGCAAAGCCCCGCGAGCGAGTGTTCCCCAATCGACGACGATTCAATCTCCGGACCTCCTCGGGGGCCTCCCGATTTCTATGGAGAGAAAAAAGAAACCGCGCACAAACCGCAGTCCGCTGCGACCAGCCGCGAACCGGCCTGCCTGTGAGCTGAAATTTTTCTGCGCAAAAGTAATTAACTACTTAAACATCTGACGGATAGCCTGTCAAGATGGGCACTGGCTCCGCAATCCGCTTGGCATAGTCAGATGCACTGAATCCGCTCGAAAGATGCCGACAAGAACGTGGAAGCCCGCTACTTCTTCTTCAGTTCTTCAACTTCATCCTGCAGGCGGCTGTAACTGCGTAGCAAGTGTCCGAGATACCCAATGTGGATCACCCATGTGGCGATGTAAGCAGCGTACAGGTAGTTCATCGACCACCCCCAACGGCAAGCAGCGATTCCAAAGCCTGCGCTTCGTCCACGTCGCGCCGCAAAATCTCCAGCCGGTATCGTGACCAGCACACCAGAAATGCAAAGCACAAAAACGCCAGCCAATTTAGCAGGAGCACATTCAACATGCGTGGATCAATCGAGCCTCCGCCGCCAATCACTGGCTGCGGATGTTGGGTGCGGAAATACCAGATGGAAAAGTAAACCAGCGGCACATCCAGCGCGCCGAATACCGCCAGAACCGCTGCCAGCGTGGGTGTTTGGCTGCTGCTCGAAAATCGCCGAAGGGTAAGATAGCTCAGGTAAATGAGCCAAAGTAGCAGGGTAGAAGTGAGCCGCATATCCCACGTCCACCAGATTCCCCAGACCGGGCGAGCCCACAGCGGCCCGGTCACTAGGACAATTGTGCAGAAAACCACACCCACTTCCGCCGAAACCAGCGCCAGAACGTCCGCTCTTTCCGCAAAATATTTGCGAATGCCGAAATACAAGATCGCGATCCCGATCCCCGTGCTTCCCACCGCTCCCGGTTCCACTCCCAATGGCAATGGCTTCACGAAAAACGGTATCACGCAGCAAGCCACGGCGATCAGAATGACCACGGCATTCACCATGCGATCCGCGAACGGCTTGCCCTTCACCAGGTAGAATACCGAGGCCAAAAAATTTATCGAGAACAGCAGAAATGCCGTCCAGGCCGAAGGCACGTGATAGTAGAAGATGCGCTGCACATCTCCCATGGTTTTTTCCGTCGGAGCGGAAACCAGCGCGGCATACAGACCCCAGCTCAACAAACCAGCCGTGAGAATTGCGAGGATGGGGAAAGCTCGCTTCATTCGGCGTGCAGCACCAATTCGAATAGCAGCAGACTTACAGTAGTAAACACCACATCGTAGGCCAGAAGCAAGACCATCCAAAAGCGCGCCGAGAATTCACCGGTCAGAATCGAAGTCGTTCCCTCCACCATGGCCAGCAACGCCGGAATCGAGATCGGAAAAAGTAGCAGCGGCAGCATGATTTCGCGGCTGCGCGTGCGCACCGACATGGCCGCAAAAAAGGTTCCATTCACCACCAACGCCCAGGTCCCGAGAACTCCCACGAAGATAAGCTGATAGGCCGGACCGATTGCCCGCAAGTTGTAAAAAATGATGAATAACGGCGTCATCAGCGCTTCCAGCACGGAAACAAAAATGAAATTGCCCAGCGCCTTCGCCAGAAACAAAGAACTGGCCGGGGCAGGCGACACCCGATACGCATCCAGCACCTGATTGCGCAATTCCCGCGCCCAGGTTTGGTTAAGTGCAACGACAGCCGCAAACAGAAACGCAACCCATATCAAACCGCCGGCAATCTGCCGCGACTGCTCGGCCGTGGGATCGAACGAGAAACTAAAAATAACTACTACCAGCAGCGCAAAGAACAGCATGGCATTGATCGCGTCTTTGGAGCGCCACTCCAGCCGGATGTCTTTAACCAACGTCGCGCGCGTGAGGCCCACCGTGCTCATTCCGCCTCCGCGCGTTCCAGTTCTCGCGTCCGCTTCACAATCTGCCCCGCTTCCATCCACACAAACTCATCCGCTGCGCCCTCAAGCAAAGCCGCTTGATGCGTCACCACAAAAATCGTCTTGCCCTGTTGCCGTTGCGTTTTGAGCAACCCCACCATCTCCCATGCGGATCGCACATCCACGTTAGAAAAAGGCTCGTCGAGCAGCAGAATTTTGGGATCGCTCAGCAGCGCCCGCGCCAGCGACATCCTCTGCCGCATTCCCTGTGAATACTGCCCAACGGGACGGTTTAGCCCAGGATCGAGCCGCACAATCCCGATCACCTCCGCGCAGCGCCGATCATTGCCAATCCCATAAAGCTGGGCGAAATATCGCAGATTCTCCATGCCGCTCATCTCGTCGTAGAGAAGCGAAGCATGGGCCATATATCCGACTTGCGCACAGATCTCGCGCAAATTTGTTGTTCCAAGGATGGAAATCGTTCCGCGAGTTGGCGGCGTCAGGCCTGCCAAGGAGCGCAACAACGTCGTCTTCCCTGCCCCGTTGTCGCCGAGAACGGCATAAAGCCGTCCGTCTCCAAACTCCGCCGTCACTCCCCGCAAGGCGGCGAACCGTCCGAATTGTTTGACTAGATTGTGGACGGCGACGATCGAGTTCGCCGATGTAGCTCCAGGATTAGGAACGGTTGCCGGTTGCACCACCAAGGAAGATAGCGGAAGCCAACCGCGAAGTCGAGGCGCGGGGGATTCCGCCGGCAGGGCCGGGCAATCGCACTCTTACCTGAATACTCATCATCAAGAACCGCCAAAGCTGTAACAATCAGCAACTTTGGACTAAACTGCAGCACATCGGCGTATTACCTGTTCATTCCCTGCCATCCAGGAAATGCATCTATCCCTCGCCCATTCAAGCAATTCGGAGCGGCAACAATTTTTTACACCGATGGCACCAAGTTTGCACATTGTGCATCTTTGCTTGTAGATGGATGTTGCTCCGATCGCCGCCTGTGAAGCCTGACATCAACAACCCGGCTGCGCCGTTTCAGACAACTTCCGCCCTCCACTGGTCAGCCCCGTTGTTTCTGCTCCTCTGCCTCACCTGCACTGCTTTTGCCGCTGAGAAGTCTGGAGGCGCCGTTGCCCCCGTCGTCCACGGACCTTCTCCGGCGATCGTCATTGGCTTTGTCGGCGGCTTCGTTCATGCGGATGACATGCGCCACGCCGAGGTACAGCTCGCCAGGAAGTTAAGCGCGACTTATGGCGGCCGCATTCACTCTGAAATTTTTGATAACCATCATGAGCAAGCGGCCTACCTCGCCATCCGTCGCTGGCTCGATACCGACGGAGACGGCGATCTCTCCAATACGGAGCGGCAGGCGTCCCGCATCATCCTTTATGGACACAGCTGGGGCGCGTCTGCGGCGTTAACCCTGGCCCGTGAACTCCAGCAGGCCAACATTCCCGTTCTGCTGACCGTGCAAGTCGACAGCATTCACAAAATCGGGGAAGACGACCATACCGTTCCCGCGAACGTGTCCAAAGCGGCAAATTTCTATCAGACTCGTGGCTTGTTGCACGGCCACGCTCAGATGACCGCCGCAGACCCCGCTCACACCGAGATTCTTGGCCAGTTCCACTTCGACTACCCCAAGATGCCCAGCGAATGCCGGGCCTACCCATGGCTCAACCGTTTTCTGTTCAAGGGACACACGTCGATCGAATGCGACCCCAACGTCTGGTCGCAAGTCGGTGATCTGATTGATTCGGTATTAACCGCCGGGCAGACTCCATCTACAAGCGAAGCCACGTTGCGATAAGTTAGGCTCGGGAGAAGTTCAGTTCGACATCCCACTCGCGCCGCTGGGTTGGATTTGCGTCATGCTCTTAGCTGGCTCATTCGCCGGAGCTCCCTGTTGCTGGGGCGCATACTTCGACGCGCACTTGGCTTGCAACTGTTTGGCGTGAAAAACGCCGTCCCTCCCAAAGCTGCCGTCAGCGAGGGCTTGCGAGTTGTCTTTGAACGTATCGGGAGGCGCTTCCGTTCCGCTATAAACCACCTGCAGAATCTGGTCGTTCTCCATTAGTTTGAATTCGACGGTGGTGCCGTGCCGTTGGATCGATCCCGGCTGCACATTCCCGGCCACGCGCAGGCGCTTGGTGTACGCGCTGTCGCCCATGCCGCGAAGTTCTTTGATGGTAACGTAGTAACTTTTGCTTTCCTGCACGCCCGTATAGGCGAGATATCCGAGCGCCAGTAAAATGACGACGGTCGCGCCGCCAAACTTCAAGTATCTGCTGGCTTGATTAGACATTGCACCACCCCCAGCCACCTTACTCAATCTAGTCCGGAGGTGAAGGCGGGTCAAGCCTGACCGCGGGTGGTGGTGCAGCCTGATTTGTCATCCTGAGCAAGCCATCTTCGCGCCGCGAGGGACCGGGGCGAGCCGCGCGTTCTTTGCGAGGCTATAACCGCGCGTTTGGCTCGCTTCCTTACTAGGCAAACTGCACCACTACTGGAATCGCTCCGGCCAGTCACATCGACTTGAAGACGAAGTCGACGCTCTTAGTTTCATTCGTCCCAACCGTAATCTTCTGCGTCATCGTGCCCAGTTTTTCGTGCCATGCCGTGAGCGTGTACGAACCCGGCGGCAGATTGCTGAGATCGAAGCTCCCGTCTTTGCCGGTCACCACGAAATACGGATGCTTGAACACCGCGATGTATCCCCGCATCCAAGGATGGAGATTGCACTTCACGGGGATCGCAACCTCGGAACGAGGGAACGATTCGTCGATCTTGGAACCTGGAACCTCCGCCTTGTTCCACTCGCGGTTATTGTTCGGCATGGGATGGATGTTGTGCATAACCGGGTCGGCGTTCACGACTTCCAGCGGCTGATTCGCCTGCATCGCCAGCACATGTGGCTGATAAAGACAGCCCTTCTGTTCGATGACAACTGGCTGTGATGGTGGGTCAAATGTTTGGTCGCCCAGACCCTCCGAAATGAAAACAATCACATTTTGCAGATCGCCTTTTTTATCGGTCATGACTTCCTGCATAACAGCTGGTGCCGCATGTTGCTTCGCACAGCTGGGATCGGCGGCCATGTTGATCGTCTTCGCTGCCGGCACCGTGCCCGTAAATGTCACAATTCCCTTCACGGATGCCGATCCCGCACTGGCTGACGCTGACGGCGCTCCCGCATGAAGGGTGTACCGGCTGGAAAGAATCATTGTTGATGCCAGGGTAATTACTAGAAAGAGATTTCTCGCGATTTTCGATTTCTGACTGCTCCCTACCATTGCAAACCTCTCAGTCCTGCGGAGTAATCCGGCGTCAAGTTCTGTCGGATAGCTCCAACTTAGGCAATGCAGGACGATCGGTTGTCATGGTGCGGTAAGAGTCTGGTAACTTCGCGGTCAATTTTGTGTCAACGGTTTGCAAACGGAAGAGACAGAGGACGAGACATTTTAAGTGTCGCCAGGAAAATAACCGGTCAGGCGATGCCGTTCCCTGATGATGCCAATGAAACATTTATCGCCAACTAAAACCGAGACGGAGGCGCGGGCTTCCTCCGTTGCGAATCACGATAGAAGACTGCGTACCAGAACACAGTCCATGCCACAACCAAGACGACCTTGAGCGAAGTATGGCTGACGGCGGCGAATACACCAAAAAACACTATGAGTCCTGACGCCCAAGCCAGGCCGTAGAAGAGCACGTTGCCTTTATGCCTTCTCCCCGCTTTGCCGGTGCCGTCGCACTCAGGACACACGCCGGTCCCCGAACAGTGTGAGCACTTCGCCTCAGGGGAGTTGATATGCGGATTCACGCCGCTTCCCTGACATTCCTCGCACTTCCCCGAGCCCTCGCAGAAGGTGCAATTTCCGGAAACGTGCGGCATGCGGTTCCTCCGAACGTCGGGCCCGCAAAAAAGTGCGGCTAACGGAATGCCATTTTTCTACTCTGTGACGTTACCCAGACTCAATCCGGCCTCTCGGCGCCAATCGCCTTACCACACATGGCACGCATTGGCCGCCACCATCGGCTGCCCGGCTTTACATCCCCACGCCTGCTGGAACTCAGGCATATTCTGCACCACGCCATCGACGCGCCACCTGCCGGGCGAATGCGGATTAGTGGTCACCTGCGCACGAGCGTACTCCGGCCGCCGTTTCTCGCACCACACCCTGGCAAACCCCAAAAAGAATCGCTGTTCGGGCGTATAGCCGTCGATCTTCTGGCCCTCTTTTCCGGTTTTATCGTCAGCGATCATTTGCTTGAGCGCAGCCAGTGCGATGCGCGCGCCCCCGTTGTCCGCAGTATTTTCGCCGAGTGTCAGCCGACCGTTCAGCTTAAGATCATCCACTGCGGTAAAACCGCTGTACTCGTCCGCAATGCAGCTGACTCGCTTCTCGAACTCCTTGCCATCGTCGGCCGTCCACCAGTCCCGCAAATTTCCCTGTGGATCGAACTTGCGCCCCTGATCGTCAAAGCCGTGCGTCAACTCGTGCCCGATCACCACGCCGATGCCGCCGAAGTTGACCGCATCGTCCATGCTTTTATCGAAAAATGGCGGCTGCAAAATGCCCGCCGGAAAAACAATCTCGTTATAGTTGCTACTGTAATAGGCGTTGACTTCCGGCGGGGTCATCCCCCATTCATTGCGGTCGAGCGGCTTGCTGATCTTATTGATCTCGCGCTTCGCCTCGAATTCGTTGGCTCGCTCGACATTTCCCATCAGATCGCCGCGGACGATGGTCAACGAACTGTAATCTCTCCACACATCGGGATATCCGATCTTGTTCCGGATTGCCTGCAGCTTCACTTTAGCTTGCTTTTTAGTCTCCGGGCTCATCCAGGAAAGATCCTGAATATCTTCGTCTAACGATTTTTCAAGAGCAGCCACCATTTTCAACATTCGTTGCTTGCCCTCGGGGCCAAAGGTTACCTCTACATACTTCTGGCCGAGCGCCTCGCCCAGAGACTCATCGGTAAGTTCCACGCAGCGCTTCCAGCGCGGCTGGATTTCCTTCTGCCCCGTGAGCGCTTGCCGCATTTTGAAATTCGCATCCACAAACGGCTGCGATAACCATGGTGCGGCGCCCCTTAGCACATGCCAGCTCACATAGACCTTCAGACTATCGATCGACTCCGATTCCAGCACTCCATTCACCTGCTTGAAGAACTCGGGATTCGTGACGTTCAGCTCTGAGAATGCAGGAGTCTTCACGTCCGCGAAGTAACGATCCAGGTAAAAATTCGGCGCCATGCTGACGGCCGCTTCGCGCGTCATCTTGTGATCGCGGTTCTTGGGGTCGCGCCGCATGGTTCGGTCCATCGAAGCCTTGGCCAATTCTGTTTCGATCCGCAAAACCGTCTGCGCCGACTCGCTGGCCTGTTGCGGCGACTGTCCCGCCAACGTGTAAACCTGCGTGACATATTCCACCAGATGCTGGCGCATTTCTTTCATGCGTGCGTCGTCTTTGATGTAGTAGTCGCGGTCCGGCAACGACAATCCGCCCTGATCGATGTAGGCAATCACCTGGTCCGCGTTGTGCATATCGGAGTTGGAATAAAAATTGAATAGCGGATTCGGCCCAATCATGTGAACCTGGGCAATGGCATCGATCAGGGCCTCCTTAGTTTGAACCGCTTCGATCCGGTCCAATTCCGGCTTGAGCGGCTCCAGACCCTTCTCGTTCACCGCTTTTTCATCCATGCAGGAGCTGTAAAGATCGCCAATCTTCTGCTCAACCGGCGTGCGGTTGGGATTGTTGACTGAAGCCTTGTCCAGAATGTCACGCAGAGTTACAAGATTGCGCTCATCGAGCTCGGTAAAGCTTACCCACGAACTTCGATCGGCGGGAATTTCGGTGGCTTTCAGCCAATTTCCGCAAGCGTATTGATAAAAATCGTTACAAGGGTCCAGGCTCTTATCAATGTTGTCCACGCTGAATCCTGGCGCGGGCTGGGAAGCGGTTTGGCTAAAGGTGAAAGCCGAAACCACCAGCAGAAACGGCAGTAGACGGAAGATGCGCATAGTTTCCTCGCTTATGATCGAACCCGCGATTGTAAGCCCGACCCAGTTGGACGGACAAGGGAACAAAAAGTAACGCATTGCCAACTCCGGCAATCACCCGTAGCGTGAGAAAATGCGTTTTCGGCTAGCTTGCGGCGTATAATTTATCTTTGACAAATTTCATCTCATAAAGGCGGATGCATGCCTTCTTCGAACGGATCTTCGAATCGTAGCAACGGAAATGGTGTTTTCAAGCCTCGTAGCGAATGGATTACTCGCCGAAAAGCCGACAATCGCGACGGTAATTTCTCGCAAATGCGCTATGCCCGCAAAGGCATCATCACTGAAGAAATGCAGTATGTCGCGCAGCGCGAAAAGCTGACCCCCGAACTTGTCCGTGACGAAGTGGCCCGCGGTCGAATGATCATTCCCGCCAACATCAATCATCCAGAACTCGAGCCGATGTGCATTGGCGTGGCGTCGCTTTGCAAGATCAACTCCAATATTGGAAACTCTGCGGTCAGTTCCGACATTGACGAAGAACTCAAGAAACTGCACACCTCTGTTCATTACGGCGCCGACACCGTGATGGATCTTTCGACTGGCGGCAATATTCATGAGATTCGCGAAGCCATTCTCCGCCATTCGCCCGTTCCTATCGGTACCGTGCCGATCTACGAAGCCATCGCGAGGGTGAAGCGGTTGGAAGATCTGACGGCTGACGTCATGCTCGAGGTCATCGAAGAACAAGCCGAGCAGGGCGTCGATTACATGACCATCCACGCCGGCGTTCTAATTCAGTACCTGCCGATGGTCTCGAAGCGCATCACCGGCATTGTGAGCCGTGGCGGCGCAATTCTCGGGCAGTGGATGGCACATCATCACAAGCAGAATTTTCTCTACGACCGCTTCGAAGACATTTGCAAGATTTTTGCCAAGCACGACGTGTCGTTCTCCCTGGGCGACGGTCTGCGGCCCGGCTGCATCGCCGACGCGAGCGACGAAGCCCAGTTTGCCGAACTCAAGACTCTCGGCGAGCTAACCAAAATGGCATGGAACTACGACGTGCAAGTCATGATCGAAGGGCCCGGCCACATTCCACTCGACAAGATTAAAGAGCAGGTGGATAAGGAAAAAGAACTTTGCTACGAAGCCCCCTTCTACACGCTTGGCCCGCTCGTGACCGACATCGCTCCTGGCTATGACCACATCACTTCCGCCATTGGAGCCGCCATGATCGGCTGGCATGGCGCTGCCATGCTCTGCTACGTGACACCCAAGGAGCACTTGGGTTTGCCGAATGACAAAGACGTGAGAGATGGCATCATCGCCTACAAAATCGCCGCTCACGCCGCCGATCTCGCTCGCCACCGTCCCGGAGTTCAGGATCGCGACGACGCCCTCAGCTATGCACGTTATAAGTTCGACTGGGAGAAGCAATTCGAACTATCGCTCGATCCGGAAACCGCTCGCGCCATGCACGACGAAACCCTGCCCGATGAGCACTACAAAGAAGCGGCTTTCTGCTCCATGTGCGGCCCGAAATTCTGTTCCATGAATTATTCGAGCAAAGTGGACGAGTACAACAAAGAAGTCCACGGTCTGGAAAAGAAAGATTACTCAGGGCTGGTGGAGAAGCTGGTGAAGATCGGATAAAATGCGTTGACCCGGCGCCCCAGCCCGCCGCTGGGTAGGCAATGACCGTCCCTCACAAGCGCGTCGCTATCGCCTGTACTCTACTCTTCGTCAGCCTGCCCACGACTATTCCCACGTGATCCAACATACCGCTGGCGAAGGGCCCGTGGCAAAAATCCTACGCTTTAAACTCCGCCACCCCATCCCACACCAACTGCACCGCAATCGCCAGTAACAGAAATCCAAAAATGCGATTGATCGCACCCTCCGCCCCAGGCCCTAAGCGTTTCACCATCGGTCCGCCCAGGCACAAGAACAAATAAACAACCAATCCCAGCACGACAATCCCGATCACCATCCCTAAATACGCGGTCATGCTGTCGGCGTGTGCCGCAAGCCCCATCACAACTCCGATCGACCCCGGCCCGGCCAGCATTGGCATCGCCATTGGGGTCATCGAAATGTCCTCTTTCCCGCTGGCTTCCGTCCTTTCCGCGGCGGTCATTCGAGCATTGCCGGTGACCATGCTCCACGCCGTGTTCGCCACGATCAGCCCACCCGCAATCCGCAGCACTGGCAGAGAAATTCCAAAGAAAACCAGCACAAACCGGCCAAAGAACAAGAACAGGACAAGAATCCCGATCACGTATGCCGCCGTTTTCAGCGCCGTTCGCTTGCGCTCAGGTGCAGGGAAATCCGAGGTCAGCGAGAAAAACAGGGGCACGGCGCCAAAGGGATTAAGGATCGGAAACAGCGCGAGAAAAGTCTCCACCGCGGCCGTCGGCAGACTGCGAAGAAAATGCGGCAGTGGGCTCTCCATCATTCGCAGAAAAGATTATCAGGAACCATTCATACCGCCTAGCGCCCGCTTTCCAGCGTATTCGCCGCACGCTTCAAAGCCTCCGCAAGCACATCAACTTGCTGTCGCGTGCGGTCACGATCGCGAGCATCAATCGCGTCATTCACTCCCGGAATCACCACGGCGGCGTATCCCGTGTACTGTCCCGGGGCATAAATCGCGTGCCGGAACCAGGAACGGCTCGGCAATCCACTCGGTATCAGGAAATCTCGCTCGGTTTGCCGCAAAGCTTCGTTCATCTTTGAAGCATCCCGCGGCGGATTCATCTCCCGCCGCAGCATTTTGGTTGCGGCTTGCTCAAAGCGGTTGGCCGCCTGAGTCGCTTCGGAAAAGTCGATTGTCCCATGACCAAAATTTGTCTCCGCCCTCTTCTTCGCGGCTTCGAGGTAAACCGCAATTTCCTTCCCATATTCCTCATAGTCGTACGGCAAAACATCGGCATCGGCCATGCGCAGCACCTCGAGGCCAAATATCCGAGCCATCTCCTGCTCATAAGTGAAGTCTGGATCGGCAAATCGCTTGAACCAGTTGAAATTGTCAAAAGCCGAGTGATAAACCCCGTACGAACCCGACGAAGACACGTCGCTCGCCGGTATTCCGAGATGCTGAAGAAAAACGCTGTAGTCCGAACCGCTGCCCAAATCTCCCACCGGCGCATCCGGGCGCACCTGCGCGTTCGGAACCCTCCTGCTCTCGAAAATCGACTCGGTTGGTTGCCCCGGCGAAGCGCCTGGCTGATTCTCCCGCATCCAGTTTTCATAGACCGTGCCACCCTTTGGGCTGGACACCGCTTTGGTGACATCGCGAACAAACTGCTTCAGGTTCGGCACCGCAGAGGCGCCAAATTTCGGTCCCGAGACTGCCGTGTCGGTGTTGAAATAAGCTACCGCTTTGGCCAGCTCTTTCTCATGCTGCTCGCCCCATTCCGTTGAGCCCATGATTCCTTCTTCTTCCGCGTCCCAGCTTCCGAATACGATTGTCCGCTTCGGCCTCCATCCCGTCTTCAGCAGTTCGCTGATGCCATGCACGGCTTCAAGCATCGCCGCCGTTCCGCTATTAGGATCTACCGCCCCGTACACCCACGCATCGCGATGATTTCCCGCCACCACCCACTCATCCGGCGAGTCCGTGCCTCGCACTCGGCCCATCACGTCCCAAATCGTGTGCAGCTCGAAGTCCTGCTTGAGATGTAACTTGACTTTCACCGGTCCCGGGCCCAGGTGATACGTAAACGGCAATGCGCCTTGCCAGTCGCGGGGTGAGTCAGGCCCGCCGAGGTGCTCAAGAATCGGCCATGCGTCGGAATAAGACAACGGAGTCGTCGGAATCTTCGGCATCTGCGCCGATTGATCCGGCGGAATGCGGTCTTTCTCTGCCAGTGTCGGCACCGAGGCAATTCCGGGCGTTGTGGGATCGCCAGGAAATTCGAACATGTACCCAATCGATCCGCGCTGCACGCCCGTCGCCGGACGCCACGGGCCCTCGGGATATTTATCCCCGCGCCGCCAACCATCATCTGCGGGATCGGAATACAAGATCAATCCCGCGGCTCCCCGCTCCTGCGCCAGGAATGCTTTGACTCCGCGAAAATTCTGACCGTAGCGCGCGATCACGATCTTCCCGGCCACGTCGATTTTCAATTCTTTGAGCTTTTGAAAATCCTCCAGCGTTCCATAGTTCACATACACAACGTCGGCCTCGACATCGCCCGACGGCGACATCGAAGAAAACGGCACTATGATTCGCGGATCGTAAGCCAGCGGATCAGCCTCCACCCGCTCCGGCGTCGGTCCATGCATGTGCACATTGGAGGGGGCGGTCACGTCCACGCTGATTTCCACCGGAGAATTGAACCAGACGCGGTACTCGTCAATTTCCGTATCCAGCCCGGCAGCGCGAAATTTTTGCGCCACGTAATCTGCAGTCGCTTTATCTTCCGGGCTTCCCGCCACGTGCGGGGCCCTGGTCAACGTTCTCAGGTGTTCCTCGGCGAGCTTGGCATCTGGCACGGCGAGAAATTTTGTCTCCAGCGTCCCTTCCCTCGCCCAATCGCGAAATCCAAGAATCCCTAAGGTGTTTGCTGGTTCCGAGGACTGGCTGCGCTCCGTGGCGACCGCAGCCAATAGAAAAATTGTCAGAATTAATGCCGGAAGAACTTTCATCGAACTCCTGCGACCGTCAGCTTCGAGGATCGAACCATAAAGGCATCATGGTAACGCAATCCGCGCGAATTCGCCGGATCGCGTCGATTTCGCCAGCGCTCTGAACTCTCATGCATCCGCTAAACTAAACTCATGGCTGTCAAGGACGCGACCCAGCGCTTTTCCTCCCGAGTGGACAACTATGTCCGTTACCGGCCTGGTTATCCGAAAGAAGTAATCGAATTACTCGAACGCGATTGTGCGCTTACCGCAGCTTCCGTCATCGCCGATATTGCTTCCGGCACGGGCATTTTTACCCGCTTGCTCCTGGAAAACGGCAACCATGTATTCGGCGTCGAGCCCAATGCGGACATGCGCCGGGCCGGCGAGGAATTCTTATCGAGCTATCCCAATTTCTCCAGCGTTGCCGGAACCGCCGAAGCCACGACGCTAGCCAACGCCAGTGTAGATTTCGTGACTGCCGCTCAGGCCGCGCACTGGTTCGATCGCGAAAAAGCCCGCCGCGAATTTATGCGCATCCTCAAACCGCAAGGCTGGACGGTCTTGATCTGGAACGAACGTCAAACGGACTCCACCGCCTTCCTGCGGGATTATGAGGCCCTGTTGCTGAAGTACGGCACTGATTATCAGGAAGTCCGCCACGAGCGCACTACCGACGAGATCGCAGATTTCTTTGCGCCATCGGAGTTCCGCACACAGACGTTTGAAAACGATCAGGAGTGCGATTACTCAGGACTCGAAGGGCGTTTGTTGTCATCTTCCTATACCCCCGGGCCAGACCACTCGAGTTACCAGCCCATGCTGCGGGAGTTGCGCCGAATTTTCGAGCTGCATCAGCATGGCGGCCAGGTGGTGCTGAGGTATGACACGCGGGTGTTCTTCGGACAGCTGGCCTAAGACATAGACACTGCGATTCTCTGTGCTCTCTGTGTTGAAGGTTTTTCTCTACCCGCCCGCCTTTATCTCTACCGCCTTCCCGTCCCGGTACGTAATTCTTAGCGGCTTGCCGCCGTTAGGATAATTGACAACCTTCGTTTCTCCGCTGCCCGCTTCCGGTACGCCCATGCCGATCGCAAAATCGGCTTGCAGCTCATTCATGCCAGGCTGTACTTCATGTTTGTCGATCGCCTGCCACACCTCGGCCGGCCAGTGTTTATAGAGCTCATGTGGATCCTGGATGTACAGCATCTCATCGGAGTAAATCTGATAATTTCCATCCTTCAGCGACCCGATGGGAAAGGCATACTCCTTGCCCTGATCCTTGATCACCGCCATCACTTGCTTCTGTTCCGGCGCCCCAGGCGTTACATCGAGCACAACGTCCTTGATATGCAGCTCCTGAATTGGCAGCAACTGTCCGGCTTCATGCGAAAAATCGGTGCGATGATCGCGATACGGATACAGGCTGTAGCGGTAACCCTCCTTCACCCAAACCGGCTGTTGCGTGAGTTGCTTAGCCGATTTCAGATCGTACGGATACAGCTTCTTGGGAATTACGTAGTAGTCCGGATTCAGCGGCGGCGCCGATTTCACCGCCGTCTCAGACTCCGTCTTGTGTCGCTCGTAAAAAATGTACCCAGTGCGAACCGCTGCCACTGCAATCGCCACCGCCAGCACCAACTGGATTTTCTGCCTGGTCTCGTCGGTCATGAAATGAAGTCTACGCTTCCGTGAGGTAAAATCTTAGCTGGAGAGCCGCATGCCCGCAGTCACCCAAGATGAAGTTTTTAGCGCTCTGAAGCAATGTTATGATCCGGAGATTCCTGTCAACATCGTTGACCTGGGATTGATTTACGGCGTGCGCTTTGAGCCCATCGCCGACGCTCAGGAAAAAGAGCAGCAGGACGTAACTGTCGACATGACGCTCACGGCGCAGGGCTGCCCGGCCCACGTGATGATCGGAGAGCAAGTAAAATCGCGGCTGGAGCAGTTGCCCGGTATCCGCACCGCCAAGGTCAACGTGGTCTGGAATCCGCCCTGGACGCCCGATCGCATCAGCCCCGAAGCCCGTAAGCAGCTCGGGATCGAGTAGCTAGCCCTCGACCAGGCTCTCATACCAGGACGAGCCTCGCTGCGCTGCCACAGCTAAGCGCTCGCCCAAGCGAGAAACTGTCTCCAGGTAATAAGTCCCCTGCTCAACGTACCGCGGCAACTGACGGCGAAATTCCTCGAACTGCTCCGGATACTCCGAGGCCAATGTCGCCAGACCAATTCCCGCCAAAATCACACCCGCTCCCGGCTTCCCTTTCAGAAACATAACCGCCGCAGCTCCGGCCGATCCGCCTAAAAGCACCCGCTTCCACGATGGCATTCCGTCCTCCGACCAAATCAAATTGATTTTAGTGCAGCTTCGCTTACACTGCTTGCACTCTGTTCGGAGGAATCTGATGCATAAATCTGGCTATGCGGTAGCTACCCATTTTCTGATTTGCTGGCTACTGGGTTCCTTTGCCATCGCCCAAACCAAACCTCGCGCTCGTGATCTCGGCGTTCCCTTCGACGGTAATCCCGGCCCGCTGAACGCTATCACCGACGTCAAGGGCGTGGAAGTCGGCTACACTACCCTGATTTCGGGGGAGGGCGCGTTGAAGGTCGGGGTGGGACCAGTTCGCACCGGCGTAACCGCCATTCTGCCGCGGGGAAAAAACTCCAACGACTCCGTCTTCGCCGGATGGTTCAGCCTCAACGGCAATGGCGAAATGACCGGAACAACTTGGGTCGAAGATTCCGGATTTCTCGACGGGCCGGTGATGATCACGAATACTCATAGCGTCGGCGTGGTTCGCGATGCAGTCATTGCTTGGAAAATCAAGCATGGCCAACCCGATCAGGAGGGTTATTGGTGGTCTTTACCAGTGGTAGCCGAAAACTGGGATGGCTATTTAAACGACGTAAACGGCTTTCACGTAAAACCTGAAGACGCCTGGCATGCCTTGGATACGGCCAACACCGGGCCAGTCGAAGAGGGCAGCGTGGGAGGCGGCACCGGAATGGTCTGCAACGAATTCAAGGGCGGAATCGGAAGCTCTTCCCGCGTTGTGGATGCCAAATACGGTGGCTACACCGTCGGTGTGCTCGTGCAGTGCAACTACGGCGTGCGAAGCCAGCTTCGCATTGCCGGTGTGCCTGTTGGCAAAGAGATTCCGGAGCACGCCGTCTTTCCAGAAGAAGATGTGGGATCAATCGTCGTAGTCGTCGCCACCAATGCTCCGCTCATCTCCACCCAGTTGAAACGGGTAGCCAAACATGTGTCATTAGGCTTGGCCCGCGACGGCGGCTATTCTGGTGACGGCTCCGGTGACATTTTTATCGCGTTCTCCACCGCCAATCCCGGGGCTGCGAATCCCAGTGGTATTCGGCAAATCGCGATGTTGCCCAACGACCAACTCGATCCCATCTTTCTGGCCACGGTTCAAGCCACCGAGGAAGCAGTGGTCAATGCTATGGTCGCGGCGGAAACCATGACCGGCGTCGACAATCACACGATCTACGCCCTGCCGCATGATCGTCTGCGGGAAGTGCTGAAGAAATACAACCGGCTGACGAAATAATCGGGCTCACGTCCCAGCACTTTGCCCTTTGGCTTTCAAACTTTCGAATGGCCCTGCCGATCTGTCCTCACTGGCAACCAGCAAACGCTCCACCGCCTCGGGATCCACCGGTCTGGAAAAGAAATAGCCCTGGCCAAATTCACATCCCAACCTTTTCAGGTGCTCGAGATGAGCGTTCGTCTCAACCCCCTCCGCGATCACTTGCAGATTCACGGTATGCGCAAACTCAATAATCAATCTTGCAATCTGTCGCGCTTCTGCATCGCTGTCCATGTGGGATACGAAAGAGCGGTCGATCTTCAAGACATCGACCGGAAACCGCCGCAAGCGGCTGAGTGATGAATGTCCGGTTCCAAAATCATCGAGGCACACACCAGCGCCTAAGTTCTTAAGTTGCCACAAAACCTGGTTCGTTCTTGCCGGATCCGCCATCGCCACGCTCTCCGTGATCTCCAGATGCAGTCGCCGAGGGTCGATGCCAGTGTCTTCCAGAACCTCCTTAATGTCATTCACAAGCTCGGAATGCGCGAACTGTTTCGGCGAAACATTGACCGTCACGTTCAGTGCCGGATCTCGCGGATACCTCGCCTGCCAGCGTTGCGCCTGCTGGCAAGCCTCGCGCAGAATCCATTTCCCCAAAGGAACAATCAAGCCCGCGGTTTCGGCCACCCCGATGAACGTATCCGGAGACGCCAGACAATCGGGCGAACGCCGCCATCGCACCAAGGCTTCAAAACCCACAATGCTGCCACTCTCGAGTTGTACGATCGGTTGATAGTGAACCCGGAAATCCTGTTCGTCGACCGCTCGCCGCAAGTCGTTTTCCAGGTTGAGTAACTTGACTGCCTTGGTGTGCATCTCTTCATCGAAAAACTCGCAGCGCGATTTTCCCAACGTCTTCGCCCGGTACATCGCAATATCCGCATCGCGCAGTAACTCCTCGGCTCTCGCTCGCGACGTCGTACTCAGCGCAATGCCGATGCTCGCAGAGATGAATACCTCTCGTCCCTCGACCACAAAAATGCCGAGTGCATCCTGAATGCGGTTCGCCACCCGCATCGCATCACTCGGGTCCTGTATCGACCCGATCAGGATGGTGAACTCATCTCCACCTAATCGCGCCAGCACCTCGTCGCCTTTATGGTAGGTTTCGTTCTCCTTGCCGGAAGGCCGTGACAGCGTATCTTCAAACCGCAGGCAGTTTGCCAGCCGGTGCGCAATCTCGACGAGAATCTCGTCCCCCACGCTGTGTCCCAGGGTGTCATTGAATACTTTGAAACCATCAATATCCACGAACAACACCGCGAACTTATAGTTCGGATTTCTCTTCGCCCGCTCGAAAGCGCGCTGCAATCGATCCAGAAACAGCGTACGATTCGGCAAATCCGTCAATCCGTCGTGCTGGGCATTATGTTTTAATTTTTCTTCCGCTTGCTTTCTCTCCGTGATGTCGCGGTTCACAATGACGAGCTTCTCTACTTCCCCTTTCTCATTGCGAATGGCGCTGGCCGTCGATTCCAGCGTCAGCCAATGCCCATCCTTGTGCCGGATGCGGTATTCCAGCCGGTTCCCCACGCCTGTGATCCGCGCTTCCTGTGCCGCGGCCATGACTCTCTGTATGTCGTCGGGATGAATCTGTTGATAGGCCGATGTGACCGCCAGCTCTTTCGCCGAGTAGCCCAGCACTTTTTCATACGCCGGACTGTTGTACAGCCGTTTACCGCTCACATCTACCAAGGCAATCATGTCCGCGGCATTTTCGCTGATCAGCCGAAACAACTCCTCCCGTTGGTGCAATTTCCGCCTCAAATGCTCCATACGAAGGTGCTGGTAGGCTACGAAAATGGGCACCAGACAGAGCAACCAAAAAGCGGCTTCGGCAACCTGGTGAAGGACAGGGGCTATGACGACAATTGAGGATAGTTGACCCGCAGACAGTACACCCATCAGCGTTCACATCGGCGGGGGAAACCGAGGATTCAGGGTTTTTGCGGAAGGGATGAATCGCAGGTAACCACAAACCCAATCTTTCGTGCCTGGCTAGTAAATTGTGTATCCGGCCGCCGGAACCCGCACATCCGGCTTCGTTGCCATCAGCAGCAGTGCGCCCATGCGCTTGAAAGCCCGCAGATCTTCGAGGCTATTGAATGATTTGGTCTTGTAGTCATCGGGCGTCGGTGTGTCGTCCGGAACGCGCTTCGCTTCCACATTCTCAAACGCATGCCGCTGCAGCAACCCGATGTATTCCGCTTCGGACCGCACATGCACCGGCACCTTCAGCTTGTCGACCCATTGCAGCGAATAAGGATTGTCCTTGTACAAATTAATCAAGATAAACAGCCGCCCGTGCGGCGCCATCACGCGAAAAAGCTCCGCCAACGCTCGTTCTTGATCCGGATAGTAATAAAACGACTCGACCGAGAGCACCTTATCGAAGAAATTTTCTTCCCACGGAATCTGCTGCGCCGATCCCCAGACATACAGAATATTGTCAAAATCCTTCGAGGCTTCCCGTGCATGCCGAATCATCTCGTCCGACACATCCAGCCCCACCACCTGCCCGAAACCCTCCGGGCCTTCGCCCACGATCCGCGCCAGCAGCCGCGTAGCCCACCCTGCGCCACATCCCAGATCTAGCACCCGCTCTCCCGGCCGCAGCCCCATCAGACGAATGGTTTTCTCGGTGATATCGAGGTGATGGCTTTCCATCTTCTCGCCCTCACCTTCATGGGCCCAGCGGTTGAATTCGGTTTGTAGACGCTCGTCAGGAGATTGGGATTTTTCAGGCATGAATTCCTCCGTAATTCTCTGCTGGCCTCTGTGTCCCCTGTGTTTGGATTCCGCAGAGGCCTACTCACCCCACCAAACCTATGCTACAGTTGCTTCCCGCATGGCTTCAAATCCGCAACCACCGCCGGAACCCTCCCCGGTCATCCTTTACTGTCCGAGGTGCGGTGTCGAAGTCGCCGATCCTCTAACTTGCGGCGATTGCTCTGCCATTATCTGCCGCCGCTGTGGCACTCCCCTCGAATCGCCTGACGAATTGGGAATCGGATAGCTCATGGCCACCACAACCGTCTCCACGACTCCGTCCCTCGCTGCAGAATCCCGGCCCACCCTGGTTCGCGGCCTCTCGCTGCTGGATACGGTTTTGCTGCTCGTCGGCGGCGTCATCGGTTCATCCATTTTTCTTACTGCCAAAGACATAGCCGGCCCTCTGCCGCATCCCGTCTTGTTTCTTCTGGTCTGGGTCCTCGGCGCTGTCATTTCTCTGTTTGCCTGTTTTGCTTTTTCAGAATTGGCTGCCATGTTTCCGCACTCCGGCGGCCAATACGTCTACATGCGCGAAGCGTACGGCGATTTCCCGGCATTTCTCTACGGCTGGATGATGTTCGCCGTCGGCAATTGCGGTGCCATCGCGGCTTTGGCGGTCGGCGCAGCCGCCTACCTCGGCGCCATCGTTCCCACCATTTCGCAACAGCACGTTGTCCTTTCCCTGGCCGGCGTCACACTGACTCGCGCGCACCTGGTCGCACTCCTCATGATCGCCGGGGTGACTGGGATCAATATCGTCGGCCTGCGCCCCGGCGCATTGCTGCAAAACGCCGCCACCTGGGCTAAATTTTGCGCGATCGCGGCTTTCGTTGTATTGGGATTCGCCGTCGGCAAAGGCGATTGGCATCATCTCACCGCGAGTCCTCCCAACGGTTTGATGATGGGTGCGAGCTCGACCCAGCTTCTTTCCGCCTTCGGAGTCGCGCTCATCGCGGTTTTCTGGGCTTACGACGGGTGGGTCTACGTCACCTGGGTGAGCGACGAAGTCAAGGAACCGCGCCGCAATCTTCCGCTCGCCATGGTGGTCGGCACATTGATCGTTGCCGTCGTCTACATCGCCATGAACACCGCCTACCTGTACGCTATGCCGATCGGCGAAATTACCCAACACGAGACCATCGCGCACGACGTTGCTATAGCGCTTTTTTCGCCCGCCGCTGCGACTTGGCTCTCCGCGCTCATCGCGCTCTCCATTTTCGGTGCGCTCGCCTGTGCAATCCTTGCCTGCCCACGTATTTATTACGCCATGGCCCTTGACGGCCTTTTCTTCCGCCGCATGGGTGAAGTTCATCCCAAGTGGCGCACCCCGGCGTTCGCCTTGATTGGCCAGGCAATTTGGGCAAGCATCCTGACCCTCAGCGGCCGCTACGATCAGCTTTACACCTACGTGATGTTCGGCATGATTCTGTCTTATACCTTGACCGTTGTGGGATTATTCATCCTGCGTCGCACACGTCCGGACGCTCCGCGTCCCTATCGCTGCACCGGATATCCCTGGCTTCCGGCAATTTACGTTTTGGTCGCGGGTGCGTGGACCTTGAACACGGTTTTCACTCGTCCCAAAGAAGCCCTCGCCGGAATGGCCATCATCCTCGTTGGCGTGCCGCATTATTGGTATTGGAAGCGCACTGCGAAGCGTTCTTAACGCGAATTGACTCTGTGTTCCCCGTGCCCCTGTGTCAGATTTCGATTCCCCTGCGCGTTCTCCGCGCCCTCTGCGTTTAAATCCAGTCGCCTCTGTGTTCTCCGCGTTCTCTGTGTTTAAATAACGCCGTGTCAGACGGCGCCCAGACCGCGGCAACACTCGTCCCACTCGCCAGCGACGACCCCAACCGCCCCAAGCGCGTCATGGGCTTTCGTGACCTCGTCCTCTTTTACGTCGTCACCGGCATCAGCTTGCGCTGGATCGCCACTGCCGCTGCTGCCGGCCCCAGTTCCGTCATCATTTGGATCGGCGCCTGGCTCACGTTCTATACGCCGCTCGCGCTCTCGGTAATCGAGCTTTCCTCGCGTTATCCCGACGAAGGCGGACTCTACGTCTGGAGCAAGCACGCTTTCGGCGACTTTTTCGGATTCATCTCCGCCTGGACGTACTGGGCCAGCAATCTGCCTTACTTCCCTGCTGTACTTTACTTCGCCGCCAGCAATGCGCTTTTCATCCGCCAATCCGCCTGGGGACATCTGTCAAACAACGCGACGTTCTACATTGTTTTTTCTCTTCTCACGTTAACCGCCGCAACCGTGCTTAACCTCGTCGGCCTCGACGTCGGCAAGTGGCTGCACAATGTCGGCGCGCTCGCCATGTGGATTCCCGTCATCATCATCATTGCGATGGGTGCGATCGCCTGGCATCGCTTCAGCCCCGCAACTTCGTTCACCGCTCACGCGATGACTCCGAGTCTTCACTTCAACGACATCATTTTCTGGTCGCTGCTGACCTTCGCCTTTGGCGGCTGTGAAACCGCATCCTTCATGGGCGGGGAGATCAAGAACGCTCGCCGCATTCTGCCCTGGGGATTGTTTGTCGCCGGGGTTACCGTCGCTCTCTGTTACATCCTCGGCACCGTCGGCGTCATGCTGGCGCTCCCACCATCCGAAGTCAGCAACCTGCAAGGCTTGATGCAAGCCATCTCCAAAACCGCCGGCCGCATCGGTTTCGATTCCATCATTCCCGTCGCGGCTTTCTTGATCGCGCTCAGCAATGTCGGCGCCGCCGGAGCCTATCTCGCCGCCGTCGCTCGCTTGCCATTTGTCGCCGGCATCGACCGCTTTCTGCCAAAGGCCTTCGGCACGCTGCATCCGCGATGGAAGACTCCTTGGGTCGCGCTTTTGGTCCAATTCGTCATCGGCGCATTGTTCATTTTTCTCGGGCAGGCCGGGACCACCGTCAAGGGCGCCTATGACGTCATGGCCAGCATGACGGTGATCACCTATTTCATTCCGTATCTTTTTGTTTTCGCCGCCATGATCAAGTTGCAGAACGAACCCGCCGGGCCTCAAGTCATTCGCGTCCCCGGCGGAAAACCGGTCGCAACCTTAGTCGCCATCGTCGGCTTTCTCACAACAACCCTGACGATTCTCTTATCCCTCATCCCACAATCTGACGAGGTCAACAAGCCGCTGGCTGTATTGAAAGTCGTCGGAGGATCCATTGTGCTGATCGCAGTTGGAGCCTGGATCTACTGGTTCGGCAGACGCAAATCCCCAGCGGACGGGTCACTCTAACCTGCTGATTATTCGGAGATTACACTTCGTCTTAAATTCGGGTGTTTTTAATGTTGCATATGCAACATTCATATGTTGTAATAGCAACATAGGAAAAGAGATTATGGACGCGATTCTCGATGCTATTTCCCGCCGACGAGCCATCAAGGTTTTTGAACCAGTTTCCATCCCGCTAACTGTGCGGGGCCAAATCCTCGACGCTGCGAGGCTGGCTCCTTCCAGTTTCAATAGCCAGCCCTATCGCTTCTACTGGATCGAATCCAGCGCATCAAAAACGACCGCTGCACAGCTTTGCATGGGACAGATGCCGGCCAAGACAGCATCGGCCTTAGTCGTGGTTGTGGCCGACATCGGAGCGCTTGATCAGACCGCACAAAAGCAGTTGGCCTGGATGCGGGAATCCGGCTTCAGCCGGCAGAAGATCTCCGATCAGGAGACGAAAGCCAAGATTGGCCGATGGCTTTTCATGCCAGGCTGGTTTGGAATCCTCGGCGCTATGAAGTGGCTACTCTTCCGTCTACTGAACGTATTCAAGACGATGGGAATGCCGCCAACCTCCCGCCGAAGCCAGTTCAAATGGGCAATGAAGAGCACTTCGCTGGCATGCGAGAATCTCATGCTTGCCGCGGAAGCGCTGGGGTTCAACACCTGTCCGATGGAAGGCTTCGACGGGCGAAGGCTGGGTAAGTTTCTTGGACTTTCCCCCAAATGTCATGAGATTGTGATGGTGATCGCCATTGGCAAGAAGTCAACCCTCCACGTGGATGAACCACAGTGGCGAAGACCTCTTGAAGCAACGGTGACTGTCTTATGATCGTCCAAAAGCCGATTCCCGAAAACATTCTGCAGGATTCCGTGCTCGCCCACATCGCGGCCGCCTACTTCTCCGTTGCGAAAAAGCTGGAACGGAAGACTCGCTGTTCGGCCACGCGCGGGTTCATTCTGTCTACGCTGCGCGATGGGACGGAACTTAATCAGAACCAGATCGCCACCCAACTCGGATTCGACCGCACGGTTGTGCATCGGTCGATCCAAACCATGGTGCACGACGGGTTGGTAGCGAGGAAGAAGGGGAAATCGGGCAGGGCCATTCTGATTCGGCTGACCGCGAAGGGCCAAAGGTATCGCGAGTTCCTGATCCAACAGCGCCGCTTAGCCGACGCCAAGCTCAGCGCAGAGATGAGCCCTCAGGAAAGGTCCACACTCGCACGTCTCTTGAAACTGATCGCTGAGTTGGATCTCTAATCAGCCGCAATTTATACCGGCACAGCTGTCTTTCTCTTCGGGTTGAAGAACGGCATCGGCACGATCTTCGCGCTCACTCTTTGCCGCACAGCTTCAATCGTGATCTCCATCTGTAGCTTTCTGCCGTGTTGCGAATGATCCGTCTCAACCGACACCAGCGCAATCATCTTCTTCAGCACTGGAGACCACGTTGTGGTGGTGGCCTTCCCCACTTGCTTCTCGCCGCAATACACAGGCACGGCGACGCGCGAAGCCTGGGTCGGCGCGGCCGGCGTCAGGCCGAACTTTTCGTAACGCTCCTCGACTTCCGTCCAATCGATCTCAAGGCCAACGAACTGTCTGGCGACACCATCCTTCTGATCACGTTCCAGCGCCGCCTTGCCCACGAAATTCTCTTTGTTCAAATGCACCATCTTCCCGAAGCCAAGTTCGAACGGCGAATATTTCTGCGATGGAATCAGTGCCTTCTTGCTGCTCGTGTAATCGACCTCAATCAGCAACAATCCAGCTTCTACCCTCGCCACGTCCAAAGCCAGCATCCCCGCGGCGTGAATATCGAATTGCCGGCCTTTGACCATCAATTCATCCCAAACCTTGACCGCGTCGCTCCATGGCACCCAAATCTCATACCCCAGATCGCCGGTGTATCCCGTGCGCGAAATATCCACTGGCACACCGCCAATTTTTCCGGAAGTCTTGCGGAAATATTTCAAGTTCGCGATATCCGCTTCTGCGACGGCTTTCAGCAGTTTTCCCGACGTCGGCCCCTGCAACGCCAGCGCAGCAACTTTCTCCGAAATGTCCTCGATCTGCACATCCATGTTGCTGGCGTTCTGCCGAAACCAGCGCAGGCTGGGATCAGCCGCTGTCCAGCGATACTTGCTTTCTTCCAGCCGCGTAATCGTTCCATCATCGATGACCTTGCCCTCTTCGTCGCACCAGCAGCAATAAATCACCTGCCCGACCGCGACTTTGTTAATGTCACGAGTGATGACACGATTGACCAGCTTGGTCGCATCTTTTCCGCTAACCAGGTATTTGTAAAGCGGCGTAATATCGATCAGCGCGGCAGCGTTGCGAATCGCGTTGTACTCGTGGTCATGGTGCACCTCGTACACGCTGACCGTGTAATATCCCGACCACTCGCGGTAATTCAGGCTCTGGCAAAGCGCGAACGTTCTCTCGTGAAACGCAGTTCCAACCGGCAAAGTAGTGACCTCGATTCCTCTGTGTTCCTTTGTGATCTCTGTGTTTAGCCGCAGGGAGCACAGAGTGCACAGAGCAAAGCGGGATTATATGCAGCGGTCGAGGGGAGTAGCAACTCACCAGTACGCACCTTACCGCTGGGTCACGGCCATCAGCCCGCATCATCCCGAAGCCCCGCGCTTTCACCAGCGGGGCGAGGGATCTCACAGCCACGAGACAATCCGCTCCCACCTCGGGTAAAATCATTCCGACCCATGCACCGCCTCATTCAATGGCGCGATCTTCCCAGCGGCCTCTGATCCGCTCTGTTCCGGCCTGTTAAGTACTCTCTTCGGTGAAAGCTAGGAGCTAGCAGCTAATGGCTAAATACGATGTCATCGTGATCGGCGGCGGCCACAACGGCCTGGTCAACGCGGCCTACCTCGCCCGAGCCGGGAAGAAAGTTCTCGTGCTCGAACGCCGGCACATCCTCGGCGGTGCAGCGTGTACAGACGAAGTTTTTCCTGGCTTCAAGTTTTCTGTCTGCTCTTACGTCGTCTCCTTGCTCCGCCCAGAAATCATTCGTGACCTCGATCTCCCGCGCCATGGCCTCGAGATTCTCCCGCTCGATGGCACCTTCACTCCCATGCCCAGCGGCGACTATCTCTGGCGCGTCAACGATCACGGCAAAACTCATCGCGAAATCGCCCGCCACTCCAAGCTCGACGCCGAGGCTTACGACGAATTTGGCAAAGCCATGCAAGCCATGTGCCGCTTCGTCAAACCCATCCTCGGCATGGTGCCCCCCGACCCCACGACGCTCAATCCTCGTGAACTAATGAAGCTGCTTTTCATCGGCAAGCGCTTCCAGGGCCTCACCGGTGACGACAAGTACAACCAGGTCCAACTCATGACCATGAGCGCCATCGACTTTCTCGATCAGTGGTTCGAGACCGATGTGCTCAAAGCCACCATGTCGGCTTCCGGAATTATTGGAACATTTCTCGGCGTCCGCTCGCCTGGCACGGCTTACGTTCTGCTTCACCACTACATGGGCGAAATCGACGGCGCATTTCGCTCGTGGGGATTCGCGCGTGGCGGCACGGGAGCCATTTCAAATTCAATCGCCGATGCCGCGCGCGAAGCCGGCGTCGAGATCCGCACGAAATCGGCCATCGCCCGCATTCTCGTCAAGAACGGCAAAGCCGAGGGCGTCGTGCTGATGAACGCCGAGGAAATCGATGCTGACATCATTTCCTCCAGCATCGACCCGCGTCAGACGTTTATCAATCTCATCGAACCCGGCCAGCTTCCTGGGGATTTCATCGAAGAAATTCAGCGCTACAAGTTCCGCGGCTCCTCCGGCAAAGTCAACCTCGCGCTCGATGCGCTGCCGAATTTCAAGTGTCTGCCGGGTCCCGGTGCCCATCTTCGGGGCGCGATTTCCATCTCGCCCAGCGTCGAGTACATGGAGCGCGCATACGACGACGCGAAGTACGGCAATTTCTCCCGCCGTCCTTACATCGATATGGTCATCCCTACGCTGACCGATCCTTCCGTCGCCCCGCCAGGAAAGCATATTCTTTCCTGCTTCGTGCAATACGCGCCCTACAAACTTCGCCCCGGCCTCAACTGGGACGATCAGAAAGAAGCATTCGGCAACACCGTTATCGACACCATCGCCGAATATGCGCCCAACATCAAAAACATCATTCTTCACAAGCAGGTCGTCACCCCGCTTGATCTTGAACGCGAGTGGGGCTTGAGCGAAGGCAATATTTTCCAAGGCGAACTCTCGCTTGAGCAGCTTTTCTTCCTGCGCCCGGTGCCGGGATACGCGCGATTCCGCACGCCAATCAAGAATCTTTATATGTGCGGATCGGCCACGCATCCCGGCGGCGGAATCATGGGTGGCCCGGGTCGTCTCGCCGCGCTCGAAATTTTAAAGGACGTCAAAGGAGCCGCCTGACCATGCCCGACGCGCGCGACGTAGTCATCATCGGCGGCGGCCACAATGGCCTGGTTACAGCCTTCTATCTCGCCAAGGCCGGATTTAAGCCTCTGGTTCTCGAACGCCGCGCGCAGCCCGGCGGCGCCGCCATCACGGAAGAATTTCATCCCGGATTTCGTACTTCGATTCTCGCGCACAGCGCCGGCCCTCTGCGTCCGGATGTCGTACGCGACATGCGGCTTGAAAAACACGGCCTCAAACTGATTACTCCTGACGTCGCGGTCGCGTCGTTGATGCCTGACGGGCGGGCACTCATCCTGTATCGCGACACGAAAAAATCCGCGCAGGAAATTGCCAAATTCTCCCAGAAAGACGCCGCCAAATATGGAGAATTCGAGCAATCTCTCGGCAAGCTAGGCAAAGTCATCGCCGATGCGCTTGCTCTTCCCCCGCCCAACATTGACCATCCCAGCAAAGCCGATTTGTGGGGGATGCTGCAAACCGGCCGCTCCATGCGCAAGCTGGGCAAAAAAGATATGTATCGTCTGCTGCGCTGGGGGCCCATGGCAGTCGCCGATCTCGTCTCCGAATATTTCGAGACGGAACTGCTGCGCGCCACCATCGCTGCGCGTGGAATTTTCGGGACATTTCTCGGGCCTTGGTCAGCCGGCAGCAGCATGGTTTTACTCATCCGCGCCGCCGGGGATGCCCATCCCGCAGGCTCAGCCTACTTTGCCGAAGGCGGCATCGGATCGATCACCCAGGCCATGGCTTCCGCTGCGCAACAAGCGGGCGCCGAAATTCGCAGCAATGCCGAGGTCATCGAAATTCGGGTGAAAGATGGCGCTGCCGCAGGCGTGGTTCTTTCGAGCGGCGAGGAAATCAGTGCTAAGACCATCGTCTCGAACGCCGATCCTAAACGCACCCTGTTGCGGCTGCTCGATCCGGTTCATCTCTCGCCTGATTTCGTCATGAAGCTCCAGCATTACCGCATGCCGGGAACCGTGGCCAAGATTAATCTCGCCCTCTCTGGGTTACCGAAATTTACAGCGCTGGATGGCAGTAATGGTGCGCTATCCGGCCGCATTCAAATCGGCCCCGAGATCGACTACCTGGAACGCGCCTTCGACGACTCCAAATATGGCAACTTTTCGAAGCAGCCATATCTCGAAATCACGATTCCCACGATCGAAGATCCCTCGCTGGCTCCCTCGGGCAAGCACGTCATGTCCATTTACATGCAGTACGCGCCCTTCAAGCTGAAAAACAGCGATTGGCAAAGCCAGCGCGTTCCGCTCGGCGATGCGGTTATCAAAACTCTCTCGCAATATGCGCCGAACTTGCCGGAACTGATCCTCACTCATCAAATCATCACACCGCAAGATTTGGAAGATATGTATGGCCTCACCGGAGGCCACATCTTTCACGGAGAGCTGGCGCTCGATCAGTTTTTCACCATGCGGCCCTTGCTCGACTGGGCGCGCTACCACACACCGATCAAAAATCTCTTCCTATGTGGATCCGGAACCCATCCCGGAGCGGGGCTGACCGGCGGCTCGGGAGCCAATGCCGCGCGAGAAATCCTCAAGCAAGTGAAGAAGTGACGGGAACGCTCCGGGTGCGACACGCTTCCTTCGGTCATTCATCACACGCAATGCGTCCACTCGTCACAGCAATTTATCTAGCAATTGTGCCTACTGTGAGTCTGAGATATGCCCTGACAGCGTCACATTCACGGCCCTGGCACCGTTGGAACACAAGGGGGCGGAAGTCTGTTCGCGTTGCCGCTACCGCACAGCTGTTCTCGAATACGATCTCAGGAGTAATGACCCCAATTTTCAGTCAGCCCACGGATTTTGCTGCGTGAATTGCGCCGCTAGTTTGTTGGCGGCAATGGAGGAGATCCAAAGAGCGCGGAATGCAAAAGTTGACGATTCCATAGATCCGTCCTGAACTGACCTTCGGCGTATTCCAACCCTAACGCGGTGTGTCTTGAAACACCTTGCCATGGCACGTCGAGCACAGCCAGCTTTCCTTCAGGTCGATCCATTCCACAGCGTGCGACGGCGCCATCGCGCAACGGTAATCCTCGCAATGGATCAGATTGATGGTGTGCCCGATCTCGTGAACCGCTTCCTTGAGCAGCCGAGCGCGGAGCACGCTCGAATCGTCCGGCAATCCATAAAATTCCTGGCGCAGCCGGCGTAACGATACGACCGCGCAAGGCCCGCCCATCTGCGCCTCGCCAAAGACAAAAGTCAGAATGGGAATATACAGATCTACAGCAGCAACACCCAGTACGCGCCAGCAATCGGGCGTCACCAAACTCCCCATTCGCGCCAAAATCTCCGACGAATGATATTGCTGCCGCTCGCCGTGAAATGCGAATTCCGGGTCCAGGGGATCGGGGGCAATCCGGCAAGCCACACCGAAGGTGTCGGCTAAGGCAGGCGCCAGGTCCCGCAGCAGCCGGCCATCGAGCTTTCCGATCGGCAGCAATTGCAGGTTCATCGGATTTCGACGAGTTGCCGGCTCCAGCCGTACTTCTTTAACTTGTGATGCAGAGTGACGCGGTCAATGCCAAGCACTTCCGCCGCATGGCTCTGATTCCCGCCGCAGGATTCCACCACACGCAGGATGTGCGCCTTCTCCACTTCTTCCAGGCTCTTCGGCCCGCCATTCGCAACCGCCGATTTGAACACGAAGTCGGACTCGCGAATCTCCGGCTCTTGCGAGACCACCATGGCGCGTTCGATGGCATTCTCGAGCTCTCGCACGTTTCCAGGCCAAGGTTGTTGCTGCAGTAGATTCATCGCCCCCGGCGAAACTCGATTGATCCGCTTGTTCATCTGCAGTGAAAACTTTTTCACGAAATGATTCACCAGCAATGGAATATCTTCCCGCCGGTCACGCAACGGCGGAAGCTCAATATGAAAAACATTCAGCCGATAAAATAGGTCAGGTCGAAACTTCCCTTCTTCAATGAGTTGCTCCAGATCTTTGTTGGTCGCAGCTACACAGCGGAAATCCACTTTGATCTCCTGATTTCCTCCCACTCGCACAATTTCCCGCTCCTGCAGCACGCGCAGCAAATCCGTCTGCGTCTTTAAGCTGATATCGCCAATTTCATCGAGAAAGACTGTTCCGCCTTCGGAAATTTCAAACTTTCCTTTCTTGCGATACTGCGCGCCGGTAAACGCGCCTTTCTCATGACCAAACAATTCGCTCTCCAGCAGCGTCTCCGTCAATGCACCGCAATGAATTGCAACCATGGGATGAAAACGCCGTGGACTGGCCTGGTGGACTGCTTTTGCCACCAATTCTTTCCCCGTACCGCTTTCGCCGGTGATCAGCACCGTGGCCTCAGTCGGCCCGACCGTTTCGATCGCATCGAATACACTCTTCATCGCCAGGCTTTGCCCGATGAGGTCCCCGGGTTTGGCGATTTCGGCCACTTGCTCCCGCAGCAAAACATTTTCTTTTTGGGTTTGCCGATGCCCCAACGCCCTCTTCACCAGATGCGAAATCTCGTCCGGATCAAGCGGCTTGGTCACATAATCATAAGCTCCATTTTTCAGAGCTGTGACTGCGGTCTCCACCGAGGCATAGCCCGTCATCATGATGACCATGATTTCAGGATCGATTTCGTGTATTCGTTTCTGCAACTCGATACCGTCGGTCCCGCGCATCTTGATATCAATTAGCGCCACATCCCAGCTCTGCTCCGCCAGCCGCGACAAGGCTTCACTCGCGCTCTCCGCGGTTCCAACCTCGTAACCCTCCTCACGAAACCACTTGCCCAGCGAATCGCGCACGCTGAGCTCGTCATCCACAATCAACAATCTTCCCTGTGCGCTCACGTCCATCACCTCGCTTTCACGCTCCCAGCCATCGCGCTGCCCGCCATCGCAAATTGCGAGGCATTCTGCGGCAGCCCGATGGTAAACGTCGTTCCCTTCCCCAATTCCGATTGCACATCAATCCGGCCATGATGCCGATCAATGATGCCGCGGCTCACCGCCAGCCCCAGGCCAACTCCATGCCCTTTTTCTTTCGTGGTTTGAAACGGCTCAAAGATATTTGGCAAAAATTCTGGCGGGATTCCCATTCCATCATCGCGCACCACAATCTGCATCTCGTCTCCGGCAGAATTCATTCCCGTCCCTAACCACAAGGTCCCGCCGCGCGGCATGGCATCAATCGCATTCATCACCAACGCCAGCAGCACCTGCTCGATCTGAGACGGATCGCACTGCGTCATTGGCAAGTGATCTTCCAGTTCGAGATGGACCTCGATCCCCGCCATCTCGAGTTGATGGCGTACCAGCCTCACGCATTGATCGACCACTGCATTGATGTCGGTGCTTTCAATATTCATGGGGGCAGCGCGCGAAAAGACCAGGAGATTCTTCACAATGTCTCCGCATCTCCGGCTCTCTCCTACAATCAAATCCAGACATTGCTTGGCCTCGTCCAGCTTGCTCTTATCAAGCGTTCCTGCATCGATCCACTTCCGCAGTAACTTCGCGTATGTCAGAATCCCGGCCAGCGGATTGTTGATTTCATGCGCTACTACCGCCGCCATCTTGCCGACCGATGCCATCTTCTCCACTTGCAGCATGTGGTCGTAAACGCTCTTCAGTTCGTGGGTCTTTTCCTCAACCCGGTCTTCCAATGTTTTCGCCCACCCTACGATCTGCTCGTTGGCCGCGCGCAATTGCAGGCTCATCTGGTTGAACGACTGCGCCAGTTCTCCGACTTCATCGTCCGATTGCACTTCAATCTGGTATCCCAGATCTCCATTGGATAGCTTCTCCGTGCCGTCGGTAAGCACTTTGATCGGTTGATCCACCATGCGCAGGATGAACCACCAGCTCAGCACAGCAATCAGCAGCATGGCTGTCATTGTGTAGGCCAGGGTGCGCAAGTTCCCTTCCGCGAGTTGCTGGTCCGCCTTGACCAGAGACAAATCCGCATCCAGCACGCCCAGGATTCGTTGGCTCGCGGGATGCGCGTGACAATCGGCGTTCGCACAAGCTGGCTGATTTTCGATCGGAGTAATGATTCCTAACACCCGCGCTCCCCCGCCATTGCGGTAGATGCGGAAGCGGTCCGGCCGGTCCAGTTTGATCAGTGGCTGTGATTGAGAATGACAGCCGTAGCAGGCTTCAGCCGCCTTATCCACGACTTGCCCAGTTTCTCGCGCATCAGTGGAGTAGCTGATTCTGCCCTCTTGGTCGAAGATCCGGACCTTGACCATGCCCGGCTCGTCGGCCATGGTCTGGATCGTGTGATAGAGACCCTCACGATCGTTCCGCAGCATGTAATAGGTCGCATTGCGTCGGATGACGTCGCTGATACGCTCTGCGCTCGCGAGCGTGGCAGCTTCCAGATGCTGCTGCTGCAAGCGGATATTCAGATATCCCAGCAGCGCAAAAATCACTACCATGGTGCTGAGCAACAAAAGAATCAGCTTTGCGCTCAGGCTATGCGTCAGACGCTTCCAGCCGCCACGATTTGGTTCAGTCTCCGGCATGACTCAGTACGGCGCCTGCCACAGACTCACTCTCCTCTGCGATCTGACTCTTCGCTTGACTATGCTCTTCCGGGAAAATCGGCAGATACTTCGTCGCCAGCCCAAACAACGCAAAACCCGCCGCAATGATGGCGCCCGTCACCGCAAGTTCTGTCCACTTTGGGATGTAGTGCGTCCCCGCCGCTCCTTCCATTCCCGTAATGCTCACATTCAAGCGGTTCGTAATGAAACCTAACACTACCAGCACAGCCACCAGATAAAGCCCATCCGGGCTGTTCCGCACTTTGCGCTGCAAAAGCAGCACAATGGGCAGAATCAGGGCCATCGTGATCTCCAGCCAGAAAAGATACATCTCGTAGCCCGGCTGCAGTGCCACCTTGAACATGCCCCGGTGCAGCAGATCTTCAAATCTCAAGACTGCATACACGCAAAGAACTACCAGCAGCACCCGTCCCAGTTCTTGCAAGATGGGCAGTTCGAGCTGCCGGCCAAAATGCTTCGCGCTCATCGACGATTCGAAAATCGTCATCGCCAGACCCACGGCAATTGCCGACAGGAAGAAGAATCCCGGCAACAACGGCGTGTACCAGAAGGGATGCAGCTTCTCCGGCATGATCAGGTAAACCGTGCCTAGCGACGATTGATGCAGCGTCGACAAGATCACGCCGCAAATGACCAGGGGAATCAAGATCGTCTTAATGATTTTCAGCGGCTTGGTCAGGTTGAACTTTTCCAGCACCACCGGCGAAAATTCCAGCGTCAGCACCGTGGTGTACAGCATTACGCACCAGGCGACTTCAAACATCACTGAGTGCGGATTCCGCATGATCAGCGGATGCCATATGTTGTACGGCTTGCCCAAGTCGTACATCAGCGCGACGCACACCAGTACGTACCCGAGAAACGCCGTCAGCACCGTTGGTCTGACGATCGAATGCATCCGCTTGATGTTAAGAATGTGAACCGCCGCCGTCAGCGTGAATCCGCCGGCCGCCAGCATCACTCCGCAGAGCACGTCGAAGCCGATCCAGATTCCCCAGGGAAACTGATCGCTCAAATGCGTGCTGGCTCCAAGTCCTTGCGTGAAGCGCACCACCGTTCCGTAGAAACCGGCCACCATCAGGACCAAGAAGATCGCCTTCCAGAACGTCAATTTAAATTTCATTGCTTCCTCCCGTTATGGCCGTTCGCCGGAGTTTTCTGCCCTTCACTGGCCGCGACTTCTTCCCGCCGATGCGTAATCCACCACACCCCTCCCAGGGCCAGGCCCCACAACGGCACGAAGTCCGGAATGCGCGACAGAATGCGGTAAGTCAGCATGGGCAGTGCATAGTCCGGGGTTTTGTAACCAAAGTCCTCGAAGGGTACGCTCGAGAGCAACAGAACCGACGTCCCGCCTGCCTCCGTGAGTCCATAAATGTGTGGAACATATTTGCCGGGGTTATCGCGAATCCGCTGCTGCGCTTCGTTGATCAGATCATCGCGCTCGCCAAACTTCGTCGCCCCCGTCGGACAAATCTCCGCGCACGCCGTCGGTTTTCCACTGGCTACGCGATCCGGGCACATCGTGCACTTGCGCACCTTCGGCGCCAGCTTGTTCCACTCATATTTTGGAACGCCAAACGGGCACGCTACCATGCAATAGCGGCAACCCATGCACTTGTCGGCGTCGTAGGTGACCGGGCCAAGCGAGGTCTTCTGCAGCGCGCCTACCGGGCACACCGAGGCGCACGCCGGCTCCTGGCAATTCATGCACAACCGCCGCATGAATTTATCGCCGCGAGTCAGAATGGCGGTGAACTTATGCTCCGATTGCTTCTCTTCCGCAGCGATCGCGTCCGTATAGGGCAGTTTGTTCTGTTCGGCACACGCAGCTTCACACTGCTTGCAGCCGATACACATGGTCGAGTCGTATAGCAGGGCCTTGCTCATAATCTTCTCCTCGCACTTGGCCAGCGAGACTTCTGCTCCGGCGGCATGAAATTGGAATCAAACGATGAGGATGCCGAAGCACTCCTGGCCAGTGCGCGCATAAACAGCCACGAAGCCGTAAAAAATGCCGGATCCAGCGGTGAGTACCGGACCCGGCGCAACTGTTCCCACGCGCACGACCCCTCGCAGGAGACCGGCGGGCTAGGCTTCGGCGGATGTCGCCTCCCATCCGCCGAATTATGCCGGTGCTCATGTTTGACTCCCGCGCGTCGCAGGCCACTGGCGAACCGTTTCTCTCGCCCTGGCGGGCACGTTTAGGAACAGTGAAACTACTTCTTCTGTAGTGCGCGAATTGCAGCCACTGCTTCTTTGATCTGGTCCGGCGTCAATCCTTTGGTCGCAAATGCATGGGTCGCTTTCTTGCTCGGCCCGCCATTGGCGATGAAGTCCGTTAGGTCGGCGTCTGACTTCGCCTTCACTTCGTCGGAAACCAAACTGGGAATCTTGGCTGCCGGTTTGCCCGCACCGTCCGCACCGTGGCACATCGCGCACTTTGCCTTAAAGGTGGCTCCGGCATCTTGTGCCCAGGATAGATTGGGAATCAGAATGAATAAAGCGACTGCAATAGTCACAATCACGATCGCGAGTTTCGTCATCTTCATAATTGCTTTCCTCTCCATATGGATTTGCTGGCCTTTCGTAACCGTTGCGAAATTCGCCCTTCGGCTACTTTGGCCTGTAAACAAACTCAGCAGCCCAAAGCTGCAACTGATGAAATTTTCTGCTTTGTACCGGATTAACTGCTGTGACCCGAGTCACTTTTGGGCGTGACCTACGGAGTGCAGAAATATGCCACAGGTCACACGGAGAACAACGCTTACCTTCACAATTTGCAGGATTTACGCGGTGGGGGGAGGCAGTCTGATAAAGGAATTTACCGATTCAGGACGGGTCAGGCTAGGTAGGATTGAAATTAATCAAGTGGAAGAAACTTCCTTGCCGTTGACCTTACTTTCATTAGTTCTGGCCATCGCCATCTCGACAATTTCGCCAATCAGCTCACTATAGGAACGACCCGAAGCTTTGGCCGCCATAGCAAATTCCTGCTTGCTCGAAAGCCACGGATTCGGGTTGGCCTCGATTACATACACCTCGCCTTTCGGCGTCAGACGCATATCAATACGTCCGTAATCACGAAGTTTTACTGCATGGTAGGCAGCCAATCCCGTTTCCTGCAGGCGCTTCGTCGTTTCTTCGTCCAATTCGGTAACCAGATGCGACTTGGTCAGCTTGTGCGCCTGCGTATCTTTTTCAAACTTCACATCGTAGCTGGCAATTTTCGGCGTGCCATGGGGCAACTTTGAGAGATCCAACTCAACCAGCGGCAGCGCCTGCGCCTTCTCATAACTTCCCAGTACGCTGACGTAGATTTCCCGCCCTTCGATGTACTCCTCGATCAGCGCCGGCGAATCAAACTCATTCTGGATATATTCCACTCGCTCCATCAATTCCTTCACGCTGCTCACCACGGCTTCGGCATCAATCCCGATCGATCCATCCTCCCACACCGGTTTGACGATCAGCGGAAAGGAAACATCGTGCGCATGATCGATGCGTCCGCGATACGACATGGCAAAAAAAGGCGTCTTGATGCCGTGGAAGGCAAACATTTTCTTCGCGGTGGATTTGTCTTGAGCTAGAAAGTGCGCGTGCGGGCCGGCGCCAGTGTATGGAATGCTCAGCAGATCCATGTACGCAGCGACGTTCATTTCTTTGGTGTCGTCGCCGGCAAAGGATTCGGTGAGGTTGAATACGAGGTCCGCGCCGCATTTCGCCAGCGAGGTCAGGCTCTGTGGGGTACCATCGATCACCTGGTAGGAAGCCTCATGGCCCAGCTTGGTGAGAGCTTCGTAGATCTCTTCGCGGTCTTCTTTCTCGCGTTTTTTCTTGCTCTGCGGTTTTTTCTTTTTCTTGGGCTTTTCCTCGACGGCTTCCGGAGTGGGCACGTCCTCGCCCCAGATGTCGTAGAGCACCGCCACCTTCAGCTTTGCGCCAACCATTCGGCCTCCAGCCGATACCTTTATTATCTTCCTTCTCGTCGCCTCACTACCACTAACTTCGGTGCGTCAAATGTTGTTGTCATCCTGAACAAGCCGGGTGCCGGGTGCCCCGCTCCTTGCCGGTTTTGCAAGGGGCGGGAATCATAAAAAGCATCACGGCTGCACAAACTTTCCTCGATGCACATAATTCGTCGCGAGCGCCGTCGCGTACACGCTGATCTGAATCAAATGCTCCGCCTCGCGCTTCGCATCCGCAAACAAATTCAATTCGCCAATTCTCTTTTCGATCGATTCGATCAGCTTCTTGATCAGCGGCCGCTGAGCTCCCGTCCAATACGTCACTTTATCGACCACCGTCTTGCGATGATCATGCAAGAATTGCTGCGCCGGCTTCGCTCCCTTCCGCCTCTTCGACGTGTCGAAGATGTCCTGCAAATCCGCATCCAGCGCCAGATCGCCCAGCGCAACTTCTTGACCGTTGCGGTGATAAAACTCGCCAACGGTCATCTCCATTTCGTCGACCGTAAGGTCGGTCTCTCCACGCCGCCTGACTGGATCAGCATGGCCCAACTCCCGCGCAATCCGGTCCATGTAGCGCAGCTTCGCCATCGCGCCCCAGCCGCGATAGCGTTTGCGCCACGACGACCGCGGCGTCAGCCACACCGCAAATGTTTCCGCAAAATCTTCGTCGGGATGCTTCTGCGCATACCACCCCGGCAAATGCCGGACATACTCCCGCGAAAATGGCACCGGCCTGTAAATATCGTGATATGGCCTGCGAAATGGTCCGAACAGATGCTTCCACTCCGGGGTCCGGTGCAGCCGGTATGCGTAGTTGAACGCGTGTCCAGCTTCGTGCCGCAGATACATCATGGTCTCGCGCAGATCTTCAAGATCGTTCGTATCTCTTTCCAACTGCATCAGCGCCGGATCGGCCAAATAAAACGGCACGCCGATGACCGGTTCGCCCGAAGGACATCCCCATTCGTCGGTCAAATAAATCGCTGGGTGGAATTTCGTCAACTTCTTGGCTGCCAATTCGCGATACAGTTGCTGCACCAGCCTCTCGATCGGCGAGCCTTCAATCTTCAGGCCCAGGTCGCGTATGCGCCTGCCGAGGATGTCTTGCGCTTCCGGCTTCGATGTTTCCGTTTCTTCCACGTGATCTCGCTCAAGACTAACAGGCGGTGCGCCGCGACATGCTGCGGCCACGCCGAAAAGACTCAACAGGAAAGATTATCAAGAGGAATCTCTATCCCCGGCATTACGCAGGTCACTCCTCAACGCCAAGTGCGGCGATTTTGATTGGATGCTGGACGACAGCCTCATGTTCCTCGCTAGAACCCTGCCCTGGCAAGCCCAGTGCCGCTGGTATAGTTACCCGAGGAAGATTCACGTTTCCCACGAACTCGCATGCCCAACCCGCTCTTTCTCGATGAAACCGCCGTTCGTGCCCGATTGAAAATGCCGGATCTGATCGAGGCCATGCAGCGTGCACTGGTGGAGTTCTCCTCCGGCAAGGTGCAACAACCGGTCCGCACCGTGCTTCCGTTCGGCGATCAAGCTTTTTTCGGACTGATGCCGACTTATATTCCCTCGCTTCCCGCTCTCGGCGCGAAACTGGTGGCCTTGTGTCCCGCAAACGCTAAGCGCGGGCTTGCGACTCATCAGGCGATGATCGCCATGCTCGATCCTGAAACCGGCATCGTCAAAGCCATACTCGACGGGCGTTATATCACTGAAGTGCGCACCGCCGCGGTCTCGGCAGTTTCTGCTCAGCTATTGGCAAGGAGAGACGCTCGCGTGCTTGCCATTCTTGGCTCCGGAGTTCAGGCTCGCAGTCACGTGGAGGCGCTGCGGCTGGTGCGGCATTTTTCCGAGATTCGCGCTTGGAGTCCGAATCCTGAGCGCCTTCGTCAGTTCGCAAGAGAAACCGGAATTCACGCCGTCTCATCCGCCGAAGCTGCGGTCCGCGGCGCTGACGTTGTTGTGACCGTAACCGCATCGCCGACGCCGGTCGTTACAAGCGACTGGGTCTCCGACGGCGCCCATATTATTGGGGTCGGCTCTTGTATACCCACACATCGCGAACTCGACCCCGCGCTGGTCTTGCGTACGCGTTTGATCGTGGATTCACGCGCAGCCGCTCTGAAAGAAGCTGGCGACATCGTCATGGGAATGAACGAAGGCCGTTGGACAGCCGATCACATTCGAGCCGAACTGGGAGAACTTCCGGTCCGCGAAAATGATCGCGAGATTACGATCTTCAAGTCGTTAGGATTGGCAGTTGAAGATATTTTTGCCGCGCACTTGGTCCTTAACACAGCTTGAATCGAGCAACCTTTTAAACCCTAACCCGAGGAGCGCCGCGCCGAGGAATCTGCTTTTCTCCCAAATAACAGTGGCGAAGAGCGCTACCCCTTGTATCCCTCCGCCGCGAGCGCCTTCTTAAACTCTCTCAACAGGAACTGCAAATTCTCATCCGTTGCCAGTGGCCCCATAATTCCGATTCGGAATACCTTCCCTGCCAGCGGACCGAATCCACCCGGAATCTCAATTCCCTGCTCCGCCAGCAATCTTGCTCGCACTTTCGCATCATCGATTCCATCCGGAACGCAAACCGTATTCAGCGTCCAAATCCGATGCCCTTCGCGCACATGCATCTTCAAGCCCATCGCCTCGATCGCCTGCACAAAGCTTTTGTGGCAGCGCTGATGCCGCGCCCACCGGTTCTCAATTCCTTCCTCAGCGATCACCGCCAGTGCCTCGCGGAGTGCGTAGAACATCGAAATCGGCGCTGTGTGATGATACCGATGCGACACCGTGGTGTAATCGCGGATCATCTTTATATCCAGATACCAGCTTCGCACCGGCGTTTTGCGCTTGCCCAGCCAATCCATCGCCCGCTGTGACAAGAACATCGGCGACAGCCCGGGGGGGCAACTCAAGCCCTTCTGTGAGCAGCTATAGGCAATGTCGATTCCCGTCTCGTCCACGTCTACCGGCATCGATCCCAGTGTGGTCACGCAGTCCGCAATGACCAACGCACCTGCCTCATGCGTCGCTTTGCAAATCGCCTTACCCGGCTGCAAAGCCCCAGTCGAAGTCTCCGCATTTACAAAAGCCACCACCTGCGGCTTCTCCCGCCGAATAAAGTCCGCCGCCTCCTGATCGTCAAACGTCTCACCCCACGGTTTCTCGAACCGCACCAGGTTCGCCCCGTGCCGTTTGCCCATTTCGCTGATGCGGTCGCAAAAGTATCCATTGGCAAACACCGCAAACTTCGCGCCCTCCTCGACAAAATTCGCTACCGAGGCTTCCATGCCCGCGCTGCCCGTCCCCGAAATCACCATGGTCACGCCGTTCGTTGTGCCATACGCCATCTTTAGCAATTGTTCGATCTCGCCCATGATCTGAAAAAAATACGGGTCCAGATGCCCGACAATGGGCTTCGATAGCGCTTCATACACCCGCGGATGCACCATGCTCGGCCCCGGCCCGAACAAATACCTTTTTGGCGGATGAAGGGCAGACAAAGTCGTTGCAGCAGGAATCTCTTGGGTTGTGCTCATGCTCTAGGCCTCATGCCCATGAAGATGACAACTCTGCGTTCTGGGTTTACCCGACGGATTATATCGCCCGTCCATCTCCGGCGTCATCCCGAAGCCCCGCGCCTTATCCAGCGGGGCAAGGGATCTCACAGCGACCCCGTGTTATCCACTACAGACTTTTGAACTGGCGGCTAACCGCCGCAACCCGGTTCTCCAGAGAATACTGCCCTTTTTTCAACTGAACCAGATATTGTGCAACGGCCCGGACGGGTGTATATTACCGCTCGGTCGAAAAATCGGAAAATAGAAACTCCGACGCACGACCACCGCCGGTTAGTTTCCTAATTTCCCGATGGACTCGATTGCAGCGAACGCTGTGAGCCACTTGTCTAACGTTTCAACTCATTGATATTGCCATGGCATCCCTCGAGCGCCGCCAAACTGAACGCAACACTTTAGAGAAGCACGCCTATATCAGTATTGAGCCGAACAATGTCGGCATCGTTTTGAACGTCTCCTCCGGTGGACTTTGCTTCCACTCCATCGATCCCATCAAGCCCAACGGGACGATCCGCTTTGGCTTCTCCGACCAGCAACGGCGGGTCGAAGCCGAAGGGGTCCTGGTATGGAGCGATGAATCTCAAAAGGCAGGCGTACGCTTTACTTCGCTTTCGGCCGTGGCCCGCGATCGCGTCCGCGGTTGGCTCGCCCAGCCCGGAGCTCTGCCCCGGCCAGCAGCCCGCAACGGACACAGTGCCCCCGATGTGTTACAACCCGTCGATCCCTCGGCACTCACCGCTGCGTCTCCTGAACCCAGACCCCACGTACGACTGAACGGATTTTCGGGCGGGTTGGCTACCGGCCTCCTCGTGTCACTTCTTGTGACTTGTGGATTTGTTTTTCACGGCTATCGCCACGAATTCGGCGAGTGGCTGATCCGCACCGGCGAACGATTCGCTGCCAAGCCACAATCGCAATCCGTAGCCCTCGCAGCCCCGCCGGCGACGGCCTCTCCCGCGACAGCGGAGCCATCCACGGTATCGCCGCCACAAAAAGTCGTGCCGCTCCCTAAGCAGAGCGTGGTGCCCGAGCCCAAGACCGTTGAGCCAAAGACTGCCGAGGCGAAGCCTTCCGAGTCAAAAGTTCCCGAGTTAAAGAATGCCGCACTCTCGCCAGCTGCGACCGGCAAGGCTGACAAAGCTCAGAAAGAACCCGAGCGAATTGCGGCACAAACTCCCCCAAATCCGGTTAAGCCTCAAACAATCGCCAAGCTCGATCCCCCCGACCCACCCGTCGCGACCAGCACAAGGCCCGCGAGTAATCCCGCGCCTAAAGTTGATACGCCTGCCGTCGTCACACCGCCCCCGTCCCGGCCTTCGACTTCTGTTCCCGCGACTTCAGCCCCGGTCGCAGCCAGCCTGGTTGCGGCTAAACTCGATTCCACTCCGAAACCTGAGCCGGTTTCTCAACCCACGGTCAGCACGGAAGAATCGAAACCGACGAACGCACCGGCGATTTCGGAGACTTTCTTCGACGTCGGCAAGTTCAAGAATCCCCTGCAGGCCCACGACGAAGTCGATAAAGTCGCCAAGCTCGGCTTTCCTGTGACGGCAGTGCAGAAGGGTTTTCTCTGGACCAGCTCCTACCACATATTAGTAGGCCCTTACGGCGACGAGTCACTCGCGAAAACCACGCACGACAGCCTGGTCACCGACGGTTACAATCCACGAACTTTCGAGAGAGGGTCTCGCGACCTAACCGTGGCCTCCACCCTCTCGACCGGCGGCGCGCGCTTGCCGGAGGGAGAATACGTCATCAGTTGGGAGTCTTACATCGGCAATGCCAGCGTAAAGTTCCTGCATAACAGCCTGGTTGTTGCTACCGCCAATGCAAAGTGGGTGAAACGCGACGTCAAATATCCGCGGGATGCCTACGTCTACAAACGGAACGCCGACGGCTCGCACACGCTCCTCGAAATTCATTTCCAGGGGATGCGCCAGGCGCTGGTCTTCGGTAAATCATCCTGATTCCGATTTTTCGTTAACCACGCCGATTTCCGATACACCGCAATGATTGTCACCACCGATTCCATCGACATCCCGCTCCCCGGTTCGCCCATGCGTACTTTCGTTGCCGCTCCCAAAGCCGAGGGCCGCTATCCTGGCATCTGGTGCTATTCCGATATTTTTCAGCTCACGTCGCCCACTTTGCGAACCTGCGTTCGCCTGGCCGGCTACGGATTCGTCGTAGCCGCTCCCGAAATCTATCGCCGCATCGAGCCGCCAGGGACTGTAATTCCCTTCGATGACGCCGGGCGCACTCGCGGCCTCAACGATGCCGCCAAGACTTCTGCGGCGCATTTCGACGACGATTGCCGCTCCGGTCTCGACTGGCTATCCCGACATCCCAAGGTTGCGCCCGGAAAAATCGGCGCGCTGGGATTTTGCATCGGCGGCCATCTCGCCTTTCGCGCCGCCTTTCAACCCGACGTCCGTGTGACCGTCTGTTACTACGCCACCGGCCTGCACGACGGCAAACTCGGCCAAGACGCCGACGCTGGATCCCTCGTCCGCGCTGGCGAAATCCGCGGCGAACTGCTCATGATTTTCGGAACCAAAGATCCTCACGTCCCTGAGTCCGGCCGCGAAGTCATCGACCGCGCTCTCAAAAATTCCGGCATTCGCTACAACACCTCGCTCTTCCCCGCGGAGCATGCCTTCACCCGCGACGAAGGTCCGCGCTTCGATCCCGAAGCCACCGACCTGGCTTTCGCCCGGATGATCGCCCTATTCCGCGAGGTCTTCGCAAAGTAGATAAACGGGGTGCCCCGCTCCTTGCCGCTTTTGCAAGGGGCGGATCGTTCATAATCACACTACGATGAAACGAACTCTACTTTCCTGGAGCAGCGGCAAAGATAGCGCCTGGGCCCTCCACGTTCTCCGCCAGCAAAACGAATACGAAATCGTCGGCCTGCTGACCACATTCAATCGGGTCTTCGATCGTGTCGCCATGCACGGCGTGCGCCGCCAGCTGGTCGAGCCGCAGGCCACTGCCGTCGGTGTTCCTCTGTGGGAAGTCGATCTGCCATCGCCCTGCTCCAACGCCGACTACGAAGCCATCATGCGGGAGACCTGCAAAGCTGCGGTCCTCGCCGGCATCGAATACATCGCCTTTGGCGATCTTTTCCTCACCGACATTCGTGCCTACCGCGAGAAGCAGCTGCAGGGTTCGGGATTACAACCGATTTTTCCCGTCTGGGGCCTGCCCACGCGCGAACTGGCTCATACCATGATCGCCGCCGGCGTGAAGGCCAAGCTCGCCTGCATCGATTGCCAGCGCTTGAGCGCGAGCTTCGCCGGCCGCGACTTCGACGAGAAATTACTTTCCGAGTTTCCGCCGGAAACCGATCCCTGCGGCGAGAACGGAGAGTTTCATACCTTCGTTTACGCCGGACCCATGTTCCGTCATCCGCTCCCGCTCGCCGTCGGAGAAGTCGTACGCCGCGAGCAATTCGCCTTCGCCGATCTGCTGCTCGTCCCGTAATCAAATCGGGGTGCCCCATTCTTAACGGAGTGCTCTACCACGACGTTAAGGGTGGGGATTTTCTCCAAATCTTGTCAAGAGGTGTTTCTCATTGAATTTCCCCTATACCACTGATTCCAATCAGAAAATAAACTTCTCGAAAATGGCCATTCACCCCCTCCGGTTTGATATTCTGGAAGTAGATGGAGAAATAAGGCAAACATCTTATAGCTGTACAAAGAAAAAAGATCTCCAGGCGCGGACTCTACGTCCGCGTTTTTGCTTTGTCATGAAAAACACTCTTATCAGGTCTCATGGTATCTCGCCGCGCTTGTCTCTAAAGCGCCGGGGCGAGGTCGCAGAGGCCGCATTTCTCCACAAAGTCGGCAGCATGGGTTTCAGCGTAGCCAAGCCCTGGGGTGATAGCGATCCATACGACTTCATCGTTCAATCCGGAAGCAAGTGCTGGCGAGTGCAGGTAAAGTCCGCCTACGTCAAGAATGAGGGAGGATATTCGACGTCGTTGTTTGGCGGCACTCGACGAAGGGGATACACCCACGATGACATCGACTTCCTGGTGGCGTATGCGGTGCCAGAAGATGTGTGGTACGTCGTACCCGTGGACGTTTTCCGCCGAGCAAAGCAAATCCGCTTCTATCCGGGCAGCCCGACCTCGGAGTACGAGAAATATCGCGAAGCCTGGTGTTTGATGGCATGTCCGAGAGACGGAAAGATGAAAGACGAAGTTGAGGTGGAGCAGAGGTGTGAGGTGTGTCCGAGAGGAAAACCGCTCACGGGGGTGCCCCGCTCCTTGCCGCTTTTGCAAGGGGCGGGCCAACGAATCCGTCCCGATCTGGCAGCCGCGGTTCTATGATTTTCAATGTCTGGACCGAGCGCAAGCGGGTCGAGAAGTTAGACTACATCCACAACAATCCAGTAAAGCGCGGATTGGTCGCCGAGCCGGAACAATGGCGCTGGAGTAGCTATCGCAGCTATGCGTTCGGGGAGCCGGGGCTAGTTCGAGTCAACGACAGCGACATCATGAAAATGACGATGAGGACTTGGGTGGCCAAACGTCTACTCCCGCCCTTTGCAAAACCGGCAAGGAACGGGGCACCCGGCGTTTTGACCCTTAGCTACTTCGCGGGGCCGACTCCGATGAGCAGCATCTCTGCTTACGCGCCTTCCCAGAGTTCCCGATTAGCATTGGCGACACTGCGAGTTCCCCGCGCCCCAGAAGCCCACGCCGCCGCAAAGATGAAACATGCAACCCAGCCCATCGCTGGTGTGCCTACAAGTAGCACCACGTTTTCCAGCATGCCACCTAACACAGCACCAAGAAGATTTGCGCTCAAACCAGATGCCAGGGATGACATCCTGTCGATTCTCGATGAGAAAATAAGGCCGGAAAAAATGACTGGGAGCCCTGCCCAAACACTCGCTAAGCTCACCTTGGCAACCGTCGACA